>JAESGH010000213.1_pt1 | contig 106684 bp, 103 predicted proteins | sample 9269641 | NCBI WGS metagenome assembly JAESGH01 (sample SAMN14515345, study PRJNA621665) | algae metagenome | isolation source: Phormidium tanganyikae FI6-MK23 and co-occurring heterotrophs from granitic... | place: USA: Fort Irwin, California | collected 1998-05-24 | reverse complement strand
CGACAGACCATCCAATATCGGCGCTTGCAGCACCGAAAGCTCGCCGCCTAATATCAATCCCCAGACGAGGCCCGCTCTCCACTAATTTACGCCGCGATCTGCGCCAAATGTTCTGACGACGGACAGTGGCTAGAGGATCCGGGAAGTTATCTGCCAGAGGACATCGTGCGCCTGACCGGCATCACCGACGCCAACGTAGCCGGTAAGGCAATCGACGAAACGGCGGCGGTGCGGCTTCTCAAATCCGCTACCTTCATCTGCGCGCACAATGCTGCCTTCGATCGTCGTCATGTTGAACGCCGGCTACCGGAGGCTGCGGGGCTCGCGTGGTGCTGCAGCTGCAACGACATCGACTGGCGCGCCAATGGTTTCGACGGACGGTCGCTGGGGTGGCTTCTTGCGCAGAGCGGATACTTCCACGGTGCGCACCGCGCCGTGGACGATGTCGACGCGGTGATCCAAATTCTACGACAGAATATGCCTGGTGGCACGACTGCGCTCGCGCAGATGCTCGCCACCGCCCGCGCGCCCAGCTGGCAATTCCGCGCGGTCGGCGCCTCCTTCGAGGTGAAGGACCTGCTGCGACTGCGGGGCTACCGCTGGGACGCTGCGAGCAATCCGAAATGTTGGTGGCGAGAAGTGCCCGACGCCCGTCGTGCCGAGGAGGAATGGTGGCTCGCCAGTCATGTCTACTCGATGGAGGCCAATCCCCGAGCTCTTGGACCGATCATCGAGCGGATAACGTGGCGGCAGCGCTACGCACCAACAGCGCCATCGAACCGACCGCCATGAACGCTCAGCCAGAAACTATGCGCGCACCCTTATTAGACTGGAGAAAAGGCATGGCAAAAAAGTCCACCAAGTCCACCGCGCTCGTCCCGATCGGAAGGCATAAGGCGCCCGTCAAACGCAAGGCTGCCACGCTTACTGTCGTGCCCGCCACGGACGACACGCTGCTGTCAATCTTCGATTCCGAACTCGCTGTGGCGAAACTAATTGGCGTTGGAGGCGATGTCGCGCGAGAAGGCGGCGTCGGTCTCGTCACCGGCCGCGCCTATGCAACCCGCGAATGCGTCGTTCCCGCAGAAGAAATATTCTACGATCAGGCCGCGCGGCCTGGTGGCAAGGGCGCGTGGCTCGGAGAGGCGGACAAGGTCAGCTGGCGCGACGAGGTGAGTGGCTATGACTGCATCATGTTGCGTAACACGGACGATGGCTTTCTCTGCGGATATGTCGGCATTCCCCGGGATCACCCTCTCTGGGGCTGGGATGCCGACGCAGTTCCGCCGGACATCGGGATCGAGGTGCATGGCGGTTTGACCTATTCACGACTGTGCGACGAAGGGCCAAGTCCGGCGCGTCGTTTAGCCGTCGAGGCGCGCCGCATCTGCCACGTGACATTACGACCGGCGGTCTACCATCCGGTAGAACACGCAACTGACCACCGGGTCGAAGATTCGCATGCGTGGTGGTTCGGCTTCAGTTGCGATCATGCCTACGATCTTAGTCCGAACGATAGGCCGAATTCCTCCGGATCGAAGTCGTCGGAACTTGCCCGGATCTACCGCGATGATGCCTATGTTGTCAGGGAAACGATTGCCCTCGCGGCTCAGCTGCGAGCAATCGCTGAAGGAGGCGCGGCGCCCGCGCGCGATGGCGCGCCGCCGCCGCTCGGCGTCGATCCTCGTCGCGGAGGTGGCCGTGACCGACTTTGATCGCCACGCCGGCGAGCTTCCGTGGGGATGGTGGCTTCGAGCCAATCCGCGCGGCTACGAGGATGCATCCGGGCGAAATTGGGCGAGTGTCAGGGACGCATTCTGGGTAGGCGAGCTTGGCTTCCCATCGGTCCACTTCGCGCCCGAACAGCATGAACTGATGCTGAGGGTGATGACCGCGATAAAATCGATGTGGTGCGGCGAAGAGCGTCAGCACGACATTTTTGGCGGGGACATGATGTTCTGGCGTTTCTATCAGTGCTGGCTCGCCAGCATCGGAATGGTCGGGAAATCGAACGAGAGGAATTTCTTCGACGGGGGACTGACATCTTTGGGCAGGTCGGTCCTCATGATGCTGCAGGCCACGCGCGAGCCGGAATTCGAGCGCTTGCCAATGTCGGCGGTTGTGGCGGCTGTCAGTGCGAACAAGGGGCTCGACGCCGAGGCACGAGAGCGGGCGCTGATGACCTTTGAGCAGCAGGTTGGGTTTCGTCGCCATCTGTTCGCGCGCGAAGATTTGGGAAGTCGATACCTGGTGACGTTGACCGGACTTAAGGTTGGCGCGCGGATGCCGACGCGCAATATCGCGTGGTCGCAGTCCTTCGCCGATGCCAAATCGCGTGATGACCTCTTCGCCTGGCTTGCCGAGCGGGTGCACCGTTGGGATGATTGGGGTGAAATCGCCTACCGAAAAGGCGCGTCGGCGCTGACAAGTCATTTCTTGTCGGTCATCGTCGGCGCGGGCGGGCTGTCTCGGTGACCGATCGTTGCAGGAAAATACAGCTTTGACATGGTCGATCCGCGGAAGTTACGCGCAACACCGAATTTGACCGCCGTAAAGATCGGCATCTCCTGCCGCTGGGCAAGTCCCGTCGGGGGACTTGACGGCATGGGCGGAGTGTTCTGTATCCTACACGCGTCCAACCTAATCCCCGGGCGGCTGCTACTGCGCGAGGCCAGTTCGTTCTGAGACAGGATGCGGTTTCTCCGCGAGCAACCTCGACCGTTGCGTGGAAGCGAATTAGAAGAGCAGCTTTTCCACATCCCACGACACTAATACAGCCCGATCATGACGCCCACTTACGCATCATTGGACCGTTAACCTTGTAGCGGGTCAGGGTAAGGTTGTCCGAGGGCCCGCCGCCGCCACAATCGCCGCCCATTCGGCCTCATCAATCACCCTGATCCCCAGTGCCGCCGCCTGCTTCAGCTTCGACCCCGCCCCCGGCCCCGCCACCACCAGGTCGGTCTTCGCGCTCACCGATCCCGCCGCCTTGGCGCCCAGCGCTTCCGCCTGCGCCTTCGCCTCGTCGCGGCTCATCGTCTCCAGCTTGCCGGTGAACACCACCGTCATCCCCGACACCTCGCTCGCGCGCGTTTCGACGACAAACGGCGGCGGCGACACTTCGGACAGCAGATCGTCCCACAGCGCGCGATTGTGCGGCTCGTGGAAGAAGTCACCGAGCGCTTCAGCAACCGCGGGGCCGATGCCGTCGGCGCGAACGTCGAGGATCGCCTTGATCGCTTCCATCTTGCGCGCCGCATATTTGCCGTCGGATTCGCCCTCGCCGCGCGGGTTTGCCTCGGCATAGGCGTTGATCTCGGCCGCCTTGGCGGGCAGCAGCGCAATGTCGCCGACGCCTTTGAGCAGATCGCGCGCCGTCACCGCACCGATATGGCGAATACCCAGCCCGAACAGCAGCCGCGCCGCATCGGGCTGCCGCTTCGCCTCGATCGCGGCGAACAGATTGTCGACCGACTTTTCCTTCCACCCTTCACGCGCCAGCAGCTCGTCGCGGTGCCGATGCAGCCGGAAAATATCCGCCGGCCCCTTGTCGAGCCAGCCGAGCTCCAGAAACTCGGCAATACTCTTTTCGCCCAACCCCTCGATGTCGAGCGCCCCGCGGCTGACGAAATGGCGGAGCCGCTCAAACTTTTGCGCGGCGCAGATCAGCCCGCCGGTGCAGCGGACATCAACCTCGCCCTCCTCGGCGACCGCTTCACTGCCGCACACCGGACAATGGTCGGGAAAGACATAGGGGTCGCGATCCTCGTCGCGGGTCAGATTCTCGACCACCTGCGGAATCACGTCGCCCGCGCGCTGCACCACCACCCGGTCGCCGGGACGCACGCCCAGCCGCCCGATCTCGTCGCGATTGTGCAGCGTGACGTTCGACACCACGACGCCACCGACGGTCACCGGCGTCAGCCGCCCGACCGGGGTCAGCTTGCCGGTGCGCCCAACCTGAATGTCGATGGCTTCGAGGGTGGTCTGCGCGCGTTCGGCGGGGAATTTATGCGCGATGGCCCAGCGCGGCGCCCTTGCCACAAACCCCAACCGCGCCTGCCAGTCGAGCCGGTCGACCTTATAAACGACGCCGTCGATATCATAAGGCAGCTCGGCGCGGCGCGTCTCGATCGCGCGGTAATGGGCGAGCACATCGGCAATGCCGTCGAAGCGTCCGAGCAGCGGCGACACCGGCAACCCCCAGCTTTCGATCAACCGCATCATCTCATATTGCGTCGCCGCAGGCACGTCGCTGACCTCGCCCCAGCCATGCGCCAGAAAGCGCAGCGGCCGCACCGCGGTGACGCTCGCATCCTTCTGCCGCAGCGATCCGGCGGCGGCGTTACGCGGGTTCGCAAACACCTTTGCTTCGGCTTTTTGCTGCGCAGCATTGAGTGCAGCAAAATCGACCTTCGCCATGTATATTTCGCCGCGGATTTCGAAAATTTCGGGCGCGTTTCCGGCCAGCTTTTCCGGAATATCCGATATGGTGCGGACGTTTGGCGTGACATCCTCGCCGACACTCCCGTCGCCGCGCGTCGCCGCCTGCACCAGCACGCCCCGTTCATAACGCAGTGAGCACGACAGCCCGTCGATCTTGTCCTCGGCGGTCAGCGCCACCGGGACATCCTCGGGCAGATTCAGAAACCGCCGCACCCGCGCAACAAACTCGGCGACATCGTCATCGGCAAACGCATTGTCGAGGCTCATCATCCGCTGCGCGTGCGTCACCTTGGCCAGCGGCGACGCCTCAACCGCGGCGCCGACCAGGCTGTTCGGACTGTCGGGACGGATCAGATGCGGGAAGGCTTCTTCCAGCGCATTGTTGCGCCGCACCAGCGCGTCATAATCGGCGTCGCTAATCTCAGGGCTGTCGTCGGCGTGATAGAGCCGATTGTGATGCGCGATCGCCTTCGCCAGCCGCATCAACTCATTGGCCGCGTGAGCCTCGGAGAGCGCTTCGACGTCGTTCATGCACGCGTCCTTGCCGCCGGCTTGAATTCAGCGCGGGTGCCAAATCCGGCAATCAGCGGGCGACCCTTTGCGATGGCCGCCTGCACCTCGGGCAGCGCCAGCGATGCGGCGTGCGCCGCCTTGTCGGTCCATAATTCGACGATCCATAGCGCGTCGGGATTGGCGCCGTCCTCGCCAACCAGATAGAGGAAATTTCCCGGCATATGGCCAGTCCCCTCGGTCAATGCCGCCGCCAACGCAGCGCGCTCGCCGGGCTTGGCGACCATCTGTCCGATCAGCCCATATTGCGGCTCGACTTCTTCCATCCCGACCTCCAACGCCCGCACCGCGCTTGCCGGCAACAACAACCCGGCCATTGCCAGCATAGCTTTTAAATGTCCGCGACGGTCGATGACATGCCCGGCGGTCATCGCGCCACCTCCAACAACCTCTCAGCCTGCGCGCGCGCTTCCGCTGTCACTTCGGCGCCCGACAGCATCCGCGCGATTTCTTCGCGCCGGCCCGCTTCGTCGAGCGCATGGACGCTGGTCCGCGTCACGACCCCTTCGCTCGACTTGGCTATGACGAAATGCGCCGCGCCCTTCGCCGCGACCTGCGGGCTGTGGGTCACCGCCAGCAATTGCTTGCCCGCGCCCGCCAGCCTTGCCAGCCGCTCGCCGATCGCGCTTGCCACCGCGCCGCCGACGCCGCGGTCGATCTCGTCGAAGATGATCGTGTCGGCGCCGCCCTCTTCGGCGAGCGCGACCTTGAGCGCCAGGATGAAACGCGACAATTCGCCGCCCGACGCGATTTTCGCCAGCGGCGCGAACGGCGCGCCGGGGTTGGTCGAGATCAGATATTCGACGCGATCGATCCCCTCCGGCCCCCAACGATCGGCGGGCAGCCGCTCGACCAACGTCTGGAAGCGCGCCGCGTCGAGCTTCAGCGGCACCAGTTCGCCCGCCACCGCCGCATCGAGCCGCGACGCGGCCTTGGTGCGCAGGTCGGACAATGCGCTTGCGGCATGGGTATAAGCGGCGGCGGTGTCTGCGACTGCGGCCTCCAACTTCGCCAGCCCCGCGCTGCCGCCCTCGATTGCATCGAGCCGCGCCGCCAGCGTGCCAGTCAGCTCGGTCAGCTCGTCGGGCTGGACTCCATGTTTGCGTGCCATCGCGCGCAGCTCGAACAGCCGCATTTCGGCCGCGTCGAGCCGCTCGGGGTCATATTCCATCGCCCGCGCCGCCTCGCGCAGCCGCGTTTCGGCCTCGTCAGCCTCGATGATCGCGCGGTCGAGCCCGGCCAGCGCCTCGGCGAGCAGCGGGTGATCGCCCGCCAGCCGGTCGAGCCGCCGCGCCGCGCCGCGCAGCTGCGCCGGGCCGCTGTCGCTGCCCTCAAATGCTTCCATGATCGCGCCCAGATCGCCAGCGATCCGTTCGCCCTTCTGCATCGCCGCGCGCGCTTCGGAAAGCTCGGCATCTTCGCCCGGTTGAGGATTCAGCGCCTGCAATTCGGCAACGCAATGCTCCAGCCATTCGCGGTCGCGCGTCGCTTCGTCGAGCGCGCTGCGCGCCGCCGCCAGCTTTGCCTCGGCGGCGCGCCACGCCGCATGGGCCGCCGCCACCGCCCCGGTGTCCGCGCGCGCAAAGCTGTCGAGCAGCGCACGATGCCCTGCGGGCGCCAGCAGTCCGCGATCGTCGTGCTGGCCGTGGATCTCGACCAGATGCGCCCCGACTTCGCGCAGCAGCGCCGCCGAGCAGGGCTGATCATTCAGAAATGCGCGGCTGCCTCCATCGGCCTTGAGCGTCCGACGCACCAGCAACGGCTCGCCGGGCTCCAACGCAATCTCATTGTCCGCAAGCAGCGCCGCGAGCGGCGTGCCCGCCGCGGGCGCGACAAAACTCGCGGTCACCTGCGCCTGACTGCTCCCCTGCCGCACCAGGGCGCTGTCGGCGCGCGCACCGAGCGCGAGCCCCAGCGCGTCGAGCAAAATCGACTTGCCCGCCCCGGTCTCGCCCGTCAGCACACCCAGCCCGGCCGCGAAATCGAGGTCGAGCCGTTCGATCAGAACGATATTGGCGATGGATAAAGCGGTTAGCACGAGCCGTCCTTACCGCAGAACAAAGCACGGATCTATTCGGTATTAGCACGTCGCCCCCGCGAAGGCGGGGGCCGCTAGAGGTCTAATCCCGCATTGTCGAACAAACCGACAACGGCCCCCGCATTCGCGGGGGCGACGGTTGACGCTCAGGCCGACGGCGCGTTCTTCTGCATCAGCTTGTACGCGCGCTCATACCATTCATTGCCCGGATAGTTGGCGCCCAGCACCGCCGCCGACTTCTTCGCCTCCGCCGGAATGCCCAGCGCGAGGTAGGATTCGGTCAAACGGTACAGCGCCTCGGGCGCGTGGCTGGTCGTCTGATATTTGTCGACAACTTCGCGGAAGCGGATCGACGCCGCCAGCCAGTTCGAGCTGCGCTGATAGAAACGGCCGATTTCCATTTCCTTGCCCGCCAGATGGTCCTGCACCAGGTCGATCTTGAGCCGCGCGTCCGACGCATAGCGGCTGTCGGGATAGCGGCGGATCACCTCGCCCAGCGCGTTCGACGCCTGCTGGGTGATCTTCTGGTCGCGGGTGACGTCGCTAATCTGCTCATAATAGCTGAGCCCGATCAGATAATAGGCGTAGGGTGCATCCTTGTTGCCCGGATGGATCGCCAGAAAGCGCTGCGCAGCCTCGATTGCCGGGGTATATTCGCGGTCCATATAATAGCTGAAGCTGCTCATCAGCTGCGCGCGGCGTGCCCAAGGCGAGTAGGGATGCTGCCGCTCGACCTCGTCAAACAGCGCCGCGGCAAGGCCATATTGGCGGCGATCGAGCCGATCCTGCGCTGCGCGATACAGCGTGTTGACGTCGCGCGCGACATAGCGCGTGTCCTTCTTGACCCCGCCGCCGGCACAGGCCGCCAACAAAGGCGTAACGACAAGAGCGGCGGCGAGCAGGCGCACGGCGGCGCGCGAAGGGGTGCGGTGAGTCATGCGCGCGGTATAGCCACAGCGCCGATGAACGCAAAATAAATGATGGGGACGTGCGCCGCTGTTTTACGGCGCCTTCACCACACACCCTTTCGGTGCATCGGCGGGCGCTGGCACGCGGCGCGCCGTCTTGATCGTGACCTGCGGTTCCAGCATCTGGCCCTTCATCACGCCATCGCCCGCGGTCGGCGAAATCGGGCCGTTAAAGATGCGGTCGGCCACATCGGCGCCGCTGACGATTTCGCCGAACACCGCAAAGCCCGCGCCGTCACCGCCCACCGCGTCGCTGTCGAATCCCTTGATGTCCGACAACAGCAGGAAAAAATCGCTTGTCGCATCGCCGGGGGTCAGCCGCGCCATCGACAACGCCCCCTTGCAGTTGGTGAGCCCGCTGGCCTTCGTCGGCTCGTGCGCGATCGGCGGGAAGTTGCGCCGGGGATCGCCGCGATTGCCTGCCTGAATCAGCTGGTTCGCCGGTCCCCAGCTTTTGGTCGAGCGATAAAATTTGAAACCGTCCATCCGCTTGGCATCGACATAGCGCAGGAAATTGCCCGCGGTGATCGGCGCGCGCTTGTTTTCCAGCCGCACGACGATCGTCCCCAGATCAGTCACGAGCGAAACATAGGGCCGCGTATCCGGCGTCGCCGCATCGACCGGCACCGGTGACGGCGGCGAGGGCGAGGGCGATGGCGGGACGGGAGCGGTCTGAGCCGTCAAGGCGAGCGAGAGAAGGAAGCCGGTCAACATGGCCTTGCTTATGGCCCGCTCCGTTTCGCAGCGAAAGGCCGAATCAGCGGGGGAACATTGTCAGCCGCCATTCATTGTCGCGGTGTCAATTCAAACTGTCTGCAAACCTGGTTCGAGGTGTCGATATGCGATTGCGAATCCTCGTCGCGCCATCGGGCTACAAGGAATGCCTGGAGGCGGACCGCGTCGCCGCTGCGATCGCGGCAGGGGTCCGCCGCGCCGATCCCGACGCGCTGGTTACCCCGCTGCCGCTGGTCGATGGTGGCGAAGGCTTTGCCCGCGCGATGGCGTCGGCAACGGGCGGTACGACGCGCACTCTCTCCGTCACCGGCCCGGTCGGCGACCCGGTCACTGCCTGCTTCGGCCTGCTCGGCGGAGACGGCCCGCGCACCGCGGTGGTCGAAATGGCGCAGGCGGCGGGGTTGCGGCTGGTGCCGGCCGAGTGCCGCGATCCGATGCACACGACCACGCGCGGCGTCGGCGAGCTCATCCGCGCCGCGCTTGACGAAGGCGCGACGCATATCCTGGTCGGCTGCGGCGATTCGGGGACCAACGACGGCGGCGCGGGCATGGCGCAGGCACTTGGCATCCGCCTGCTCGACGCGCATGGCGTCGATATTCCGCCCGGATGCGGCGGGCTGGCGCAGCTGGCCAGCATCGACATGACCGGCCGCGACCCGCGGCTCGCCGATGTCGCGATCGAGGCGGTGCTTAATATCACCACGCTGCTGTGCGGCCCGCGCGGGGTTGCGCGCGTGTTCGGCCCGCAAAAAGGTGCCGACCCCGCGACGATCGAACAGATGGCGGCGGCGCTCGACAATCTCGCCGCAGTGATCGAGGCCAGCTTTGGCATCGACGTGCGCGCCATGCCCGGCGGCGGCGCATCGGGCGGGCTGGGCACCGGCCTGTCGGTGTTTCTCGGCGCTGAACTGCGCTCGCGCTACGACGTCGTGCTGTCCTATTTCGACCTCGACGGTCATCTCGACCGCGCCGACCTGGTGTTCACGGCCGAGGGCGGCATCGACCTCCAGACTCCGAATGGCAAGATCCCGGTCGAGGTCGCGCGGCGCGCCAAGCAACGCGGCCTGCCGGTGATCGCGCTCGCAGGGGCCGTCGATGATCGCGCCCGCATCGTTTACGACCATGGCATCGACGCCTTTTTCTCGACTTCGATGCACCCCGGCCCCATGGAAATGGCGATGGCCGAGGCCGAAACCATGCTGGCGCTTGGCGCCGAAAACGCCATGCGCGCGATCCTCGCGGGCCGCGCCATGCCGCGCGCGTGAAGACTGCCGCATGAAAATGGCGGCGGCGCGCTGGACGGGGATCAGCGTCGCCTTCGTGCTGCTCGCGGCCTTGGTGTTCCTGCCGACCGACCTGCTGCCTCCGGCCCGCGCTGCGCTCGCTGTGTTCGGCATCGCGGTGATCCTGTGGACGACGACGCGGCTCGACGCTGCCTGGGTCGCCTTCGCCGCCGCGGTCGCGCTGGTGCCGCTGCAAGCCGCCGACCAGCGCGAGCTGATGGCGATGCTCGGGCACAATATCATCTGGCTGATGGCGGGCGCCTTTGTCATCGGCGCCGCGATCCAGTCGAGCGGGCTGGCAGCGCGGATCACCGGCGGCATCGCGGCGAAAGCGCGGACAACCGCGCAATTATTCTGGCTGACGACACTGGCGCTGATCCCGCTGACCTTTCTGATCCCCTCGACCTCGGGCCGCGCCGCGGCGGCGCTGCCGGCGCTGGCCCTGCTCCCCGACGACGGCGCCGACCCCCGCCGCCGCGCCTTTGCTTTGCTGATCCCGGTCATCATCTTGGTTGCCACCAGCGCCGCGCTGACCGGCGCGGGATCGCATCTGCTGCAACAGGATCTGCTCGACCAGCGGCTCGGCGAACGCTTTGGTTTCGCCAATTGGGCGCTGTGGGGGCTGCCCTTCGCGCTGGCATCAAGCGCGCTGGCCTGTGCGATCGTCCTGCGCCTGTTCCTCTCCGCCGAGCAGCGCGCCGCGCCGATCGCGGCCCATGCGACGATCGACCGCTCCGCGCTGTCCGGCGCCGAATGGCGCGTCATGGTCGTGGCCACCGCAACCTTTGGCCTGTGGTTCACCACCGACCTGCACGGGCTGGAGATCGCCACCGTCGCCATCCTGGCGATGATCGCGCTCACCGCGCCGCGCATCGGCGTGATGAGCTTCAAGGCGGGCATGAAGGCGGTGAACTGGAGCCTGATCCTGTTCGTCGGCGGCGCGATGCTGCTCGGACAGGCGCTGATCAACACGCAGGCCGCGGGGTGGCTGGTCGATCAATTGTTCACGCTAGTCGGGATCGACGGCGGCCGCGCCGGGACGCTGCCCGAAATCGCGGTGATCGCCGCGATCGCGCTGATCAGCACCGCGTCGCACCTGTTCCTGACCAGCCATGTCGCGCGCACCGCCGCGCTCGGCCCGCCCTTCATCCTGATGGCGCAAAGCGCGGGTATCGAGCCGATGGCGGTATTGTTCATCGCCACCGTGGGCATGAATTACTGCCTGACGCTGCCCGCCTGTTCCAAGGCGCTGTTGCTGTTTCAGGACGCGCCCGGCGGCGGCTTCCGCCCCGCCGACCTGCTCCGCCTCAGCGCCGTGCTCGCGCCGCTCAACCTGATGCTGATGGTCGCGACCTATTTCCTATGGTGGAAGTGGACCGGACTGGCGCTCTGACCGCGATCAATCATCGTCGCCGCGCTCGACCTTGGTCACGCGGCCCAGCCGGTTGATCGTCACCTTGACCTCGCGGCCGCGCCGGTCGCGGCCTTCGATTTCCCAGCCGCCATCGTCGCGTTCGACCTCGGTCACCCGCACCATGCCATAGCCGCGCGCGATGCGCACCGCCTGCGCCTCGCTGACTCGTGAACCGGCGCCGCGATCGTCGTCGTCGGCTTGGGCGGGGGTCGCGGGAACAACCGTCAGGGTGGCGATCGCCAGCAACAAGGAACCAATCCGTTTCACCCTGCCACCGTGCCATCTCCGCCATGAATGGCAAATGAAGTTTGCATCGGCGGCAACGCTCAAAGGCGGCGGGATATTCGCAATAATTCGAAAAATTCAACCGTGTGGTTGACAATTTCGACGCGATACTCATATTCAACCACATGGTTGAACATGATTCGCACACCCTCGACACGATCTTCCACGCCCTTGGCGACGCCACCCGGCGCGCGATGCTTGGCGACCTTGCGACCGGCGAACGCACGGTCGGCGAGCTCGCCCAGCCTTTCGCGATGTCGCTCGCCGCAGCGTCGAAGCATATCAAGGTGCTCGAAGGCGCGGGGCTGATCCGCCGCGACGTCCGCGGCCGCACCCATATCTGCTCGCTCGAACCGGCGCCGTTGATGTCCGCCGACCAGTGGCTCGGCGTCTATCGCCGCTTCTGGACCGACCGCCTCGACACCCTCGAACAGCTGCTGCGCGCCGACAACGCCGCGCCGCCGCCCAAGCCCCCCCTCCCCGGGAAAGAAGGAGAATGACGATGACTATCATGACAACCGCCAACGATTATGGCGTGGTCAGCGAGGACGCCACGCTGACCTTGGAACGCTTGCTCCCCGGCCCGATCGACCGCGTCTGGTCCTATCTTGTCGACAGCGACCTGCGCCGCCAGTGGCTCGCCGCGGGCGCGATGGAAGAAAAGGTCGGCGCCGCGGTCGAACTGGTGTGGCGCAACGACGAGCTGACCGACCCGCCGGGCACCCGCCCCGACGGGATGGACGAAGAACATCGCATGACCTGCGAAGTGCTCGAATGCGACGCGCCGCGCCGGTTGGCGATCAGTTGGGGCAGCACCGGCGGGGTGACCTTCACCCTGCGCGAACAGGGCGACGAGGTGCTGCTGACCATCACCCACCACCGCGTGACCGACCCCGCAGTCCTGCTCAACGTCAGCGCCGGCTGGCATGCGCATGTCGATGTGCTGGAGGCAAAGCTCCGCGGCACCGCAGCCACGCCGCACTGGGACAATTTCGTGCGCCTGCGCGGCGAATATGCGGCGCGGCTGGCAGGCTGATCAAAACGCACTAGTGCAATAGGGGCCGTGAAGGCGGCCCCTTTTTTGTGGCCAATCGCATGGCTGCCCTATACGAGCAACACAGTTGAAGAGGGAGAGCGGCGATGAAACGGAAATGGAAAATCACTCTCGGGCTGCTCGGCGCGCTCGTCGTCGTCGGCGCGGGCGGCGCGACGTGGATGATCGTCCAGCCACCGAAGGCGGCGCGGGTCGTCGATGCGGGACCGACCGGCCAGCGCGTCGCCGACAACGGCATTTTCGCCAATTACTTCCCCGCTGCGGGCAACGCCCCGTCTCCCGCGATCTTGTTGCTGGGCGGGTCCGAAGGCGGCCTGGGCAAGGACATGCACGCGCTGGCGCTGTTGCTGCAAGCGCAGGGCTACAGCACGCTACAACTGGCCTATCACAACGCACCCGGCAAATCGGCGAAGCTCAAGAACATCCCGCTGGAAGATTTCTACAAAGGTCTCGACTGGCTCAAGCAGCAGCCCGGGGTCGATCCGGGGCGGATCGGTATCATCGGCTATTCGAAGGGCGCCGAGGCGGGCCTGGTCGTCGCAACGCGCTATCCGGGGGTTCGCGCCGCGGTGCTCGGGATGCCGTCAAGCGTCGTGTGGGACGGCATGTCGGGCGAAAATTATATGTTCGGATCGTTCAACTCGTCGTGGAGCGAGAAAGGCGAGCCGCTCCCCCATCTTGCCTATAAAGGACAGCCCGGCGCCGACGGGCTGATGCCGGTGTTTGTGAACGGCCTCAAGCAAATGGACGCCAATCCCGCCGCCATCATCCCGGTCGAGAAATTTCAGGGCAAGCTGATGCTCATCTGCGGCGAGGCCGAAAAACTGTGGCCGAGCTGCCCGATGACCGACCAGATCGTCGCGCGCGCCGAAAAAATGGCGGCGCCCGCGCCGATCGTGTTGCGGTACAAGGATGCCGGGCATGGCGTGATGGGGGCGCCCTTTACCGACGCCAAGGCGCGCCGGAACTGGGCACAGCTGGGCGGCACCGAGGCCGGCAATGCTGCGGCGCGCGCCGATAGCTGGGCAAAGATCAGCGCCTTTTTGCGCGCCGAGCTGGGCGTGAAAGGTGTCGCAGACGGGGCCGGGCCGCCATAAACCCGCCTTGCGGACGCCACCCCACGCGATTACCCCTGCCCCATGACCGCCGACAAAATCTTCATCAGCGCCAACGACCTCCTCGCCGATTCGCTGCGGCTCGGGATGCAGGTGATCGACAGCGGGTTCAAACCCACCCACCTCGTCGGCATCTGGCGCGGCGGGGCTCCGGTCGGGATCGCGGTGCAGGAATTGCTCGATTATCATGGCCAGCATTGCGACCATATCGCGATCCGCACCTCCTCCTATCACGGCATCGACCGTCAGGATCCGGAGGTGAAGGTGTTCGCACTCGGTTATCTGATCGACACGCTCGATCCCGACGACCGGCTGCTGATCATCGACGATGTGTTCGACAGCGGGCGCAGCATCCGCGCCTTCATCGCCGAACTCAAGGCGCGCTGCCGCCACAATATGCCGCGCGACATCCGCATCGCGACCGTGTGGTTCAAACCCGGGCGCAACGTCACCGATCTGCGCCCCGATTTCTTCGTCCACGAAACCGACCAGTGGCTGATCTTTCCGCACGAAATCGACGGGCTGACGACCGAGGAAATCCGCCGCCACAAGCCCGAGGCGGCGATCATCCTGCGCGAAGAGGGCACCAACGATGCATGAAGGGTTCGCCTCGGCCGCCGAGCGCGCCGCGTTCATCGCGGCGCTCCCCAAGGCCGAACTGCACCTGCATATCGAAGGCTCGCTTGAGCCCGAACTGATGTTCGCGCTCGCGCAGCGCAACGGCGTCGCCATTCCCTTCGCCAATGTCGAAGAGGTCCGCGCCGCCTACGCCTTCTCCAACCTTCAGGATTTCCTCGACATCTATTATCAGGGGATGGGCGTGCTCATCACCGAGCAGGATTTCTTCGACCTCACCGCCGCCTATCTCGCCCGCGCCCATGCCGACGCGGTGCGCCACGTCGAAATCTTCTTCGATCCGCAGGGGCATACCGCGCGCGGCGTCGCGTTCGAAACCGTTGTCACCGGCATCACCCGCGCGCTCGACGATGCACAGGCGCGCTATGGCATGACGTCGAAGCTGATCATGTGTTTCCTGCGCCACCTCAGCGAAGCCGAGGCCGAAGCGACGCTCGACGAGGCGCTGCCGTATCTGGGCCGCATCGACGGCGTCGGCCTCGACAGCTCAGAAGTCGGCCACCCCCCGGCAAAATTCGCCCGCGTCTTCACCCGCGCCCGCAGTCTCGGCCTGAAAATCGTCGCGCACGCCGGTGAAGAAGGCCCGCCCGACTATGTGGTCGAAGCGCTCGACCTGCTCCGGGTTGACCGCATCGACCATGGCAACCGCAGCCTCGAAGACCCGGTGCTTGTCGCACGCCTCGCTGCCGAGGAAATAACCCTGACGGTTTGTCCGCTGTCGAACCTGAAGCTGTGCGTCGTCGACGACATGGCGGCGCATCCGCTGAAAAACATGCTGCGTGCGGGGCTTATCGCCACGGTGAACAGCGATGACCCCAGCTATTTCGGGGGATACGTCAACGCCAACTACCAAGCCGTCGCCGATGCGCTCGACCTGTCAAAGATCGAGCTGGTCACGCTGGCGCGCAACAGCTTCACGGGGTCATTTCTGGATGACGCGGCGAAAGCGAGGCACCTCGCGGCAATTGACACTTACGATCGCAGCTAAAGTCCAGCGTTCAAATCATCGTCATCCCGGCGAAAGCCGGGATCTCGCCGGTGCGCAAATAGGAGAGGGTGAGATCCCGGCCTCCGCCGGGATGACGAAGTGGGAAGGGCAGCTGCGCCCTCTCAATGTCCCCTTACGCCGCGATCAGCACCCCGTGATACGACCGGTCCTCGAACGCCTGCCCCGCGCCCATCGCGACGCAGATCAGCGCATTCTCCGCCACCCGCACCGACAATCCCGTTGCCTCGGCGATCGCGACGTCCATCCGGCGCAGCAGCGCGCCGCCGCCGGTCAGCGTGATGCCTTCATCGATGATGTCGGCCGACAATTCGGGCGGCGTCTGTTCCAGCGCGGCGCGCACGGCGGCGACGATCTGCCCCACGGGTTCGGCCAGCGCTTCGGCGATTTCGGCCTCCGTCACCTGCACCTCGGCGGGCCGACCGTTGACCAGGTCGCGGCCCTTGACCGCGATCGTCATGCCGTCACCCTCGGGCGCCACCGCGCAGCCGATCGCCAGTTTCACGCGCTCGGCGGTCATTTCGCCGATCATCAGATTATGTTTGCGGCGGATGTAGGACGAGATCATGTCGTCCATCTTGTCGCCGCCGACCCGCACCGAATTGCTGTACGCGATGCCGCCCAGTGACAGGATCGCGACCTCGGTCGTGCCGCCGCCGATATCGACGACCATCGCGCCCAGCGGCGCGGTGACGTCCAGTCCGGCGCCGATCGCTGCCGCCAGCGATTCCTCGATCAGCTGCACCGAAACCGCGCCCGCGTTCGACGCCGCATCGCGGATCGCGCGGCGTTCGACCATCGTCGATCCCGACGGGACACAGATCACGACATTGCTGCGCTGGCGCAGGCGGCTCGGCCCGCCGAGCGCCTTGTCGATGAAATGTTTGATCATCTGTTCGGCGACATCGATGTCGGCAATCACCCCGTCGCGCAGCGGGCGGATCGCCTGGATATTGCTCGGCGTCTTGCCCATCATCAGCTTGGCCTCGTTGCCGACGACCTTGACCCGCCGCACCCCATCACGCGTTTCCAGCGCGACAACCGACGGTTCGTTCAGCACGATGCCCTTGTCGCGGACATAGACGACGGTGTTCACAGTCCCCAGATCGATGGCCATGTCATGCGCGGCTGAACCGAACCGATTAAAAAATTTCATATGCGCCGAACGCCCCTGGTGATGCGGATTGGAGAATCGGGGACGCGCGCGACCACGCCCGCAACACCCGTGGATTTCGGCTTGTGACGATGGTTAAATCGCGTCAACGCTGCTGGCGCAGACCGTTGGTTTCTTAGGGCCGGACGAGCCAAACGCGCCATTTGCCGCCCCAACCCAACGGTTCGTCGTTCCGACTGCCCATTCGTCGATGGCGCGCAGGGTCCGCTAATCGCGATCGGGAACGATGAATTTCAGGCCCTGCAATTTGACGATCCGGTCGTCGATACAAACCGGCGCGGCGATCAGGCGCATCCAGCGCGGCGCGGCGGTAGCGGGCTTGATTTCCACGTCGAGGGTAAAGCCGCGGCGATGCTTGATGGCATAAGCGCGCAATTTTTCCATCGCCGCGCGCGACCCCTCTTCGTACAGCGCGACGCTTTCTTCGCGCGTCACCGCGGCGCCGCGCGGCAGGCCGAAAATATCATAGACCTCGCTCGACCAGCTGAGGCGGTTGCCCGCGGCCAGGTCGCATTCCCACCAGCCGGACTGGCCATGCAACGCGCGGTTTTCCGAGGCCAGGTCGGCCATATCGGCAACCGCGTCGAGCGTACCGGTGCCGTGCAATTGACCCAGCGCGAAATAGCGCGCGCGTTCGTACAGCGGCCAACTGTGGTGCACGGGCAAGGGATGGGTCGGCTTCAACGCACCGGTCTTTCCTGTTTTGACATGGGGATAGCGGATGCCCCCCACCGGCACTAGTACATGGCGGTTACCGAATCGGCAATTTTATCGCTGCCATCCGCGCGCCAGCGCGATGCCGGCCAAATTCTGGGCGCGCTTGACGTGCTTGACGCGCGGGGCGGGACCATCGCCGACCAACGATCGAAAGGCCGCCAGATGCGACGCCGCATTCCCGCGCGCCGTCATCGTGCCATTCGCCTGACCCACCACCGCCGCGGCATCGCCCAGCAGGACAAAATCCGACAGGCCATGCGTCTGCGCCAGCCGCAGCGCCGCGATCAGCGCCAGCCATTCGGCATCCAGGCTGCTGCCCGTTCCCACGTCGCGGTCGACCGCGGCGACCCCGCCGACCACGACGGCAATCTCCATGACGCCGGGATTGGGGCGGCACCCGCCATCGAAATAGATTTTGGTGCGGCGCCGTATCATTCGCTCCCTCTAGTCCCTCGGCCCACATCGCGCACCAAAAAGCCCGCCGCAGGGGCCGCGATGTACCGGGTCATCGCCAACCTGCACGCCAGTGATGGCCATCACACCCCTGAAAAGCGCCGCAACTTAAGCATATCGAACGCAGCCGCCATCGTCCGCGGCGTCGGGCCATCCCCGCGCCGCTAACAATATCCTAATTTATCGGTATCTTGGGTCAAAACAGGGAATATGCAGCGTCATGGCCGACCGTCGACATCGCCTTTTCGCGTTTCTGCTCGCCGCGCCGCTATGGACCGCGGCACCGTTGGCCTTTGCGCAGGACGCGGCGCCCGCCAGCCCGGCGTCTGCCAGCCCGCTGGACGCCGACCAGCAAAAAATGATGGATCTGATGAACCGCGGCATCGACCTCGAACGCGGCGGCAAGCTGCGCGAGGCAGGCGAGGTTTATCGACGTTGGATTGACGAGGCGACCAAGCGATACGGCGCCGACGGTCTGATCACCAGCCTTGGCTATCGGCTGCTCGCCGGCAATTTGGAGGAGCAAAGCGAGTTTAAGGCGGCGGAGACCCATTGGCGCCGCCTGCTCGCGATCAACACCAGGCTGCTTGGGAGCAAGGATGAAGAGACGCTGACCGCCACCGGCTTCCTCGCCACCAATCTGGCCAAACAGGGTCGCCCCGCGGAGGCATTGCCGCTGCGCCGCGCGCTGCTCGATGCCCGAACCGACCAATTCGGCCTGCAACATGCCAAGACGATCGCGGCGACCGGCAACCTTGCCGGCCTGCTGGTCGAACTCGGCGATATGCAGGGCGCCGAGACGCTGTTCCGCCAGGCGCTTGCCGCCAACATCGCGCTGCATGGCGAGCAGCACCGCAAAACCGCGTCGCAATATGGCAATCTTGCCGTCACCCTGCGCAGCCTCGGACGCTTCGAAGAGGCGGCGACGATGCTCGACAAGGCGCTGGCGATCGACGAGGGGCTGACCGGCCCGAACGGCCCCGACGTCGCGCTGCACCATTATAACCGCGCGGTGAACTTTACCGAACTCGGGCGCTATGCCGACGCCGAGACCGCGGCGAATCGGGCGCTCACCATCTGGCGCGCGACAAAGGGCGACGACAGCACCCAGGCCGCGCTGGGCTATACCGTCCTCGGCTACAGCTATGGGCTGACCGGGCGGTTCGCCGACGCCGACGCTGCCTATCGCAAAGCGCTGGCGATCCGCACCAAGCGGCTTGGCGAGGCGCACCCGCTGACCGCCGAAGCGTCGAACAACCTCGCTCTCAACATGGACAATCAGGGATTGCCCCCCACCGCGATCGAACCGCTGATCCGCAAGGCGCTCGACACGACGCGCCGCGCGTTCGGCGAGAGCAGCGAGCGCACCGCCACGCTATACGCCAATGTCGCCCATAATTTGAACCAGCAGGGCCGTTATGCCGAGGCGGAGCCGATGTATCGGCGCGCGCTCGACATCCAGGCGGGGATCGCCGGTCGCGACCATCCGTCCTACGCCACAACGCTGATCAACCTGGGCTATAATCTGCGCGACGGCGGTCAGGGCGAACGCGCCGAACCGTTGATGCGCCAGGCGCTCGACGTTTTTCGGACCAAATTCGGTGAGGATAACCCCGAAACCGCCTGGGCCTATCTCAGCCTCGGCACACTATTGGGCGGTCTCGGCCGTCCCGCCGAAGAGGCGGAAATGACCGGGAAAGCGCTCGCCATCCGGCGCCGCTTGCTGGGCGAAGACCATCCATTGACCGCGGTCGCGTACAACAATGTCGGTTCGGCGCTCGTCCGCAGCGACCGCAGCGGGCCGGGCGACCGCGCCGCCGAACCCTATTACCGGCAAGCGCTTGCGATCCTGCGGCGGAGCGTCGGGGATGCGCATATCGACACCGCCCGCGCTTATGAAAATCTGGCGCTGACCCTGCTGCGCCAAGGCAAGGCCGCCGAAGCCGAGGCACTGGCGGCGAGCGCGGTCGCGATCCTGCGCCGACTGAACGAACAAAGCGCCGCGGGCAGCGGCGCCGTCGGGCTGGCGGCGCTCGACCGGCAACAAGCCGCGCCCGACCGCGGCATTTTCACCACCTATATGAATGCCGCCTTCGGGCTGATGGATGTCACCCCGGATGCCACACAGCAGGCGGAGATTCAGGACCGCGCCTTTCGCGCGGCACAGGATGCGATCGCCTCGGCATCGGGCCGTGCAGTGCTGCAAACCGCGGCGCGCGGCGCCGCCAAGACGCCGCAAATGGCCGAAGCCGTGCGCCAGGAACAGGATCTCGCCGCCAAAGCCAATCTGATCGACAAGAACCTGCTGCGCGCCCTCGCCGCCCGCCAACCGGTCGAGGCGGCGCGGCTGCGCGGCGAACTCGACACGGTGCAGGCCGAACTCGCCAGCGTCAGTGCGCTGATCGACAAAAAATATCCCGCCTATCGCCAGCTCGTCTCGCCGCGCCCGATCAGCATCGCCGAAGCACAGCGGGCGCTGCGTCCGGGCGAGGCGCTGCTGCTGATGACCGAGGCGGCGAACGCGCTGCACCTGTTCGTCGTCACCCCCACTTCGGTCGGGTGGAGCCGCCCGGGCACGGACATCGCAGTCATCCTCAAACAGATTTCCGACCTGCGCTGCGACGTCGATTTCGCGACCTGCTCGGCGGCGCGCAAGGCCGAACTCGACGCGCTGCCGATGTCGGCGCTCGAACTGGAAGGGCATCGCCGCTTCGACCTCGACACTGCCAACGCGCTGTACAAGAGCCTGATCGAACCGATCGAACCCCTGCTCAAGGACAGCCAGCGCATCTATGTCGCGAGTTCGGGCAAGCTGGGCGACCTGCCGCTCGCGATGCTGTCGGCGACCGCCCGGCCCGCGGGCGCCGACATCGCCGACCCCGACACGCTCGCCCGCGCTGGTTGGCTGTCCGACCGCTTTGCCTTTACCAGCCTGCCCGCGGTCGCGGCGCTGACCCTGGCGCGCGACCCGCGGCCCGCGCGCCGCAACACGCGGTTCAGCGGTTATGGCGCCCCCGTGCTGATCGGCGGCGACACCGGCTCGCGCGCCGGGATCGGCGTGTTTCGCGGCATGTCGGAATCGGGGGCGCCGCTCGCCGATCCCGACGCGCTGCGCCGCCTCGCGCCGCTGCCCGGGACGAAGGTCGAACTGGCGGCGATGGCCAAATTGTTCGGCGTCGCGCCGGGCCAGCTCACCATCGACGGCCGGGCGACCGAGGCTGCGTTACGGCAGGATCCGGCGCTGGCGACCAGCGACATCATCGCCATCGCCACCCACGGCCTGCTTCCTGAACCGGGCCTGGGCTTTACCGAGCCGGGGCTGGTGCTCACCCCGCCGACCACCCCCACCGACAGCGACGACGGGCTGCTCACCGCAACCGAAGCGGCGCGGCTGACCCTGTCGGCCGACTGGGTGATCCTGTCGGCGTGCAACACCGCGTCGGCGGAAAATTCGGGCGGCGGCGACAGTCTGTCGGCGCTCGCGCGCGGCTTCCTCTATGCCGGCGCCGACGCGCTGCTCGCCAGTCATTGGCGCGTGTCCGACGATGCCACCGCGGTCCTCACCGTCGAAACTTTGCTCGCGCGCCGCACCAACCCGGCGTTGTCACGCGCGCAGGCGCTGCAACAGGGTATGGCCGCGGTGCGCAGCGGCAAGCGCACCGACGGCAGCGCCATCGCGGGCTGGAAAGCCGCTTGGGCGCATCCGGCCGCCTGGGCCGCCTTCACCAACATCGCCAACCGCGACGACTAGCCTTCGATACCATCACCGCCGCGCCCTTGCGAAGGCAGGGGCCCATCACCCGGCGCCGAGCTGTCAAGCCACGCTCGCTGGCCAACGATGGCGGAGGTGATGGGCCCCTGCCTTCGCAGGGCCACGAATGGTTATCGTCCAAATCGCTACGCTGTCGCGCAACGAACTCTTTCCCCTTCACTGCCGCGCCGATTATAGGGACGGCAGTTCAACGGAGTAACTCGCCGATGCCGATCATGGCCGCCCGCGTTTATCACGACGGCAAACTCGTCCGCGACATCGGTCCCGACGAGGAGCTGCCCGACGATTGCGCCGAGGGCGATTTTTTCTGGCTCGGGCTGTACGAGCCGACCCCCGGTGAGCTGGAGGGCATCGCCAAACGCTTTGGCCTCCATCCGCTCGCGGTCGAGGATGCGACCAAGGCGAAACAGCTGCCCAAGGTCGAAGTCTATGGCGACCAGCTGTTCATCATCGCCAGCACCGGCAACCTGGGCGACGGGACGATTCAGTCGGGCGAGACGGCGATTTTTGTCGGGCGTCATTTCATCGTCACCGTCCGCCACGGTTCGGCGCGCACCCACAGCGAGGTGCGCGCGCGGCTCGAAACCTTGCCCGCCAAGCTCGCACATGGCCCCGACTATGTCCTCTATGCGATCCTCGATTTCATCGTCGATGGCTATTTCCCGCTGATCGACGCGATCGAGGACCGGATGCTGCTGGTCGAGGATAGCGTCATGGACACCCCGCTCGACGCCGCCGCGATCCGTCAGCTTTATGCCCAGCGCCACGAAGTCATCCGCTTCCAACGGCTCGCCGGATTGATGAAGGATGTCGCCGGACGCCTCGCGGGCGAGGATGACCTGCCGTGCATCGACCCGGCGGTGCGCCCGTTTTTCCGCGACGTGTGGGATCATGTCCAGCGCGCTGAATTCCGCCTCACTGGCCTCCGCGATGTCGCGGCGTCGGTGATCGAAACCAACGGGATGCTCGAACAGCAACGCCAGGGCGTCATCACGCGCCAGCTCGCGGCCTGGGCCGCAATTCTGGCCGTCCCCACCGCGATTGCGGGCATTTACGGCATGAACTTTGACTTCATGCCCGAACTCGACTGGGCGCTTGGCTATCCCTTTGCATTGACCCTGATTTTCGGCGGTTCGGGGCTGGTCTTCTGGCGCTTCAAAAGCATCGGCTGGCTGTAGCAACCCGGCTTGACAGCGCGGCGCACCTTCGTCGATACGCGGGGTAACGGGCCGACGCGGACGCCCGTTCAGACGGCCAAGAACATTTCGGCGCCGTCCAAGTCCGCTCCACCCGTCGCAACTGCGGCGCAAGGAGCGTTGATATGACCCCTCACCCGACCCCGACCGACCCGTCCCAGCTCAGCCTGCTGGCGCTATTTCTGAAATTCCTGCGCTTTGGCGCCTTGGCATTCGGCGGCCCCGTGGCACAGATTGCGATGGTCCGGCAGACGTTGGTCGATCAGGATCGTTGGATCGATTCGGGGCGCTTCAACCGCCTGCTCGCGGTGCTGCAAGTCCTGCCCGGCCCCGAAGCGCATGAGCTGTGCGTCCATCTTGGCATGATTGCGCGCGGCCGGATCGGCGGCCTGCTTGCGGGGCTCGGCTTCATGCTGCCCGGGCTCCTGCTGATGCTGCTTGCGGGCTGGCTCTATGTCACTTGGATCGCGGGCGACGCGGGGCTGACCGGCGTCCTGCTTGGGGTGCAGATCGTGGTGCTCGCAATCATTCTGCGCGCCGTCGTCCGTATCGGCCAGCACATCATCGAGGATCGCCTGCTTGCTGTCATCGCGATCGCCAGCCTGCTCGCGACGCTTGTTGGGGTGCCATTCTGGATCCCGCTCGCTGCGGGGGGGCTTGTCTATGCCGCCGCCCAGCGCCCGTTGCTTGCCACCACCGTCCTTGTCGGCGCGATTGCCGCCGCCGTGGCCGCCCAGCAGTTTGCCGGTCCCGACACCGGCGGCGCGCTGGTCGCGGGCGCTGCGGACGCCCCGATCACGCTGCTTGCGCTGTTCATCGCGGGCCTGAAGGGTGGGCTGCTGACTTTTGGCGGCGCCTATACCGCCATCCCCTATGTGCGGAGCGATACCGTCGGGCGCGGCTGGGTCGACGACGCGACCTTCCTCGACGGCATCGCGCTCGCCGGGGTGCTGCCGGCGCCGCTCGTCATCTTTGCGACCTTCGTCGGCTATGTCGTCGGCGGCCTTGGCGGTGCGCTCGCGATCACCGCGGGCATGTTCCTGCCCGCCTTCGCTTTCTCGCTGATCTTCTTCGAACGGCTGGAGGCGGTGGTCGAAAACCCGGCGCTCCACCGCCTGCTCGCCGGGGTTGCCGCCGCCGTCGTCGGCGTGATCGCGGCAACGCTGGTCCAGCTGGGCGAAGCAACGGCGGCGCGCATCTCCGCCCCGCTGGTCGCAATACTGCTGTTCGCCGTGGCGCTCGCGATCGTCTGGCGGGTCAAGGGCGCGTGGGTCACGCCCGCGATCATTGCCGTCGCTGCGCTCGCCGGATGGCTGATCGCGTTATGATGCCGGGGCCAGCACCTTCGCCATCATCCGCTCTTCCTTGGCAATCCACGGCGCGATGCTCGGCCGCGACAGGATCGCCTCGCTCCACGCCGCCGCCTTGGGATAAGCCGCTGCATCGACCCCGCAGCCGCAGTGGCGCAGGTTCATCAGCGGCGACGCCACCGCCAGGTCGGCGAGCGTCAGCCGGTCGCCGACCAGATAGCCTGACGCGGGAATCGCGCTTTCCAGATAGGTGAGCAGCTTGGGCAGCTCTTCGCTCTCCGCTTGCGCCGCCGCCACCAGATCGCCCTCGCGCCCCAGGAATTTCGGCGCGACGATGCGATTGAAGAACATCTTGCCGCCGCACGCGGCCAGCACCGTGTCGCCGAACTCGTCCCACCAGATCACCCGCCCGCGGTCCTGCGCGTCGGTCGGGATCAGCGCAGGCTCGGGATATTTCGCTTCCAGATAATGGATGATCGCGCTCGAATCGGCCAGCGTGAAGCCGTCATCGTCCATCGCAGGCATCTTGCCCAGCGGCGATGCGGCGCGGAACCCGGGATCGGCATCGCCAATGCCGACGCCCTTCAGCTCGAATTCAATTCCCTTTTCGCCCAGATACGCCAGCAATTTGCGCACAAATGGCGACACCAGCGAACCATAAATGATCATTGCGTCTCTCCCGATTGCATTGTGTCCAGCTTAGCCAAAAGGTTGCGGTTCGCAACCCGTTGCGAACGTTGCCAATGCGCCACGAAATAATCTTGCCAACGCGCGCGCCGCGTGGAACATCCGGACTGCGAGGGGGGCGCTGCCGCGGCAGCCAACAGGCAGGAAGAATGAATGCGCCCTAATTCATGGGCAGATCGGCTGTTGGCGCTGCTGGTCCGTTTCGTCGGGCTGGTCATCCTCTTGGCAACCCTTGCCGCCGCCACTGCAAGTTTTCTGTACAATCAATCGGAAGAGGCCGACCGCGCCGCGCGCGTTGCGGCGCAGGTCAATATGCGGCTGCACGATCATGTCGCGGTGCTCAAGGGGGTGCGCGCGCTCTATCAGTCCGACGCCGCCGCCAGCGGCCCCGGCATTCGCGCCTATCTCGCCGCGCTGCAACCGCAGGTGCAGGCACCGGGGATGGAGGGCGTCGGCATCGCCGCCGCGATGCGCGCCGGCACCCCCGCTGCGCTCGAGGCAAAACTGCGTGAAAATTACGGCCGCGACATCAAGGTCTGGCCGACCACGGACCAGCCGATAGGCTTCGCCGTCGTGTTGGTCGAACCCTATACGCCGCGCCGCAATGCCGCGCTCGGCTTCGACATGTACAGCGATCCGACCCGCCGCGCCGCGATGCGCCGCGCGTGGCAGACCGGCCAACCGGCGGCGAGCGGCATCGTCTATCTGGCCCAGGAAAAAGCCGCGAAGGTCAAACAGCCCGGATTTCTGATTTACCTGCCCGTCTATGCCCGCTCGCCGGCCGGCACCAATCCCGATACCATCGCAACCGCCAGAGGCGCGCGCCCGATCGAGGCGTTCGTCTATGCACCTTTCCGCACCGACGATATGATGAAAGCAGTGCTCGGCGCCCAGCTAGACACCATCGACGGCATCGAAATTTACGCAGGCAAAGGCCCCTCGGCGCCGCTCGTCTTCAGCAAAGGGACGATGGGCTGGGACGCACAGGAACAGACATTGCATGTCGCCGACCGACAATGGACGATGCGGATTTCCTATGGCCGTCTGCTCGAACGGCTCGGGCGTCCGTTCGCGATCATGATCTTCGGCATCGCCGTCGCGCTGCTCGCGACCCAGCTCCATCTTGTGCAGCGGCGGCGGATCGATGCCGCACAGGCGCTGGCCGAAGAGAAGGCGCGCCATGCCGAGGACCGCGAGCTGATGATCGGCGAAATGGCGCACCGGATGAAAAACGCCTTCGCGCGCATCGGCGCGCTCGCGCGCATCACCCTGCGCGAATCGGCCAGCCTTGAGGAATTCGAGGCCAAATTCGACGGCCGGATGCGCGCATTGTCCGACGCCAAGCAGATGCTGGTCACTGGCGCCGTGGATTCGGTCGAACTGGGCCAGATCGTCCGCCGCGAACTCGAACTCGCAGGGCGCTCGCCCGAACAGATGGCCGCGGTCACTGGCCCTGACGTCCGCCTCGACGACGAAGGCGCGCAAGCATTGTCGCTCGCCATCCATGAATTTGTCACCAACAGCATCAAATATGGGGCGCTCGCGGGACACGGCGATCTCGCGGTCGGCTGGCGCCGCAATGGCAGCGACATCGAACTCAGCTGGACCGAAAGCAATCTGCCCGAAACCCCGCGGATCGAGGGCGAAAGCTTTGGCACCCAATTCATCCGCACCCTGATTGAGCGGCAGTTGAAGGGCAGCTGGCAGCGCAGCGCCGCCGACCACCGCCTCTCCATCACCATTCGCTGGCCCGACCGCGACCCTGGCCGCTGACGCACCCACGCCGCCGCCCGTGACACCCGATTGACAACCCCCGCCCCCCCGGCGAGAGAACGCGCCGAGGGGAGAGAGGCCGCCATGACCGCAAAAATGCTGCGCCCGACATCGTTCGACGTTGCCGAACGCGCCGGGGTGTCGCAATCGACCGTCTCGCGCGCGCTCCGCAACTCCCCCGGCGTCAACGCCGAAACCCGCGCCCGTGTCGCCGCCGCCGCGCGCGAACTCGGCTATGTCGTCGATCGCCATGCCTCGTCATTACGCCTGAAAAGCAGCGAGACGATCGCGCTCGTCACCATCTGCCGCCCCGGCGAGGATCGCAGTGCGATCAACCCCTTCTACTTCGCGCTGCTCGGCAGCATCGCCGCCGCGACCTCGGCGCGCGGGTTCAACCTGCTCGTGTCGTTCCAGGAGAGCGAAGCCAATTTCCGCGCCGACTTCGTCGCCTCGGGGCTCGCCGACGCGATGATTGTCATCGGCACCACCAGCAACCGCGCCGCCTGGGATTATTTTGCGCAGGCGCAAGCGTCGGGCCTCGACTTCGTCTGCTGGGGCAGCCCGGGCAGCCCGTTCCACTGGATGCGCAGCGAAAATGACGAGGGCGGCCAGCTCGCCGCCGAGCATTTCATCAAACTCGGCCGCCGCCGCATTGCCTTTGTCGGGCCGCAACAATCGCCGCAGCGCCAGTTCGACGAACGCCGCGACGGGTTCACCGCGACCCTCGCCGCGCATGGCCTCACCGCGATCATCGCCGAACCGCCCGCCGCCGCCGACCGCCACGCACAGGGCGTCGCCGCGGTCCAGGCGCTGCTCGAAGCGCACCCCGACACCGACGCGATTTTCGCTGCCAGCGACATGCTCGCGCTCGGCGTCCTGCAAGGCCTGAAGGATGCGGGCCGCCGCGTCCCGCACGATGTCGCGCTGATCGGCTTCGACGGTATCCGCGCCGGAACCCTCGCCGACCCCGCGCTCACCACGCTCGAACCCGATCTCGACGCTGCTGGCGAGGCGCTGGTCGCGATGGCGCTGGAGGATGACGAACGCACGCGCAGCGGCACCCGCATCCCCGTTCATCTAGTCGTGCGCGGAACCGCCTGACGGCTCGTGGCTTTATAGGCTGCTGTGATCTAACACACAGAAAAGTAACATTTCGTTATCCATAGCGCTGCTACCTTTTGGGGGGCAGAGAGGCAGTCATTTGTCAGGTCAGTTTTTCATCCAGTTGCTCAATCCGGGCATCGGCCTGTTGTTCGCGGCCGCCTTTTTCCTGCTGTGGCTGAACCGCCGCGACCTTTATGTCGCTTATGCCGCCGGCGCCTACGCCGCCTCGACGATCGCCTTCCTGATCCTCGATGTCGGTCCCGCCCTGCCCCATGATCTGCACCGCATTCCCGCCAATATCGGCTTCCTCGCCACCGGCGCCCTGTTCGCCGCCGCGATCATTGGTCGCTATGGCCTGCCGATCCCGTGGCGGTCGATGGCCGTCACCAGCGCGGCGGCAACGGCGGTCTTTTTGTGGTTCCTGCTTGGCCAGCCCAGCATCGGCGGCCGTATCCTGTCGATCAGCATCGGCGCCGCGATCATCGCGGCGATGATCGTCCGCGCGCTTTGGCCGATCGACAAACCCTATGTCATCGATCGCGTGCTGTTCTGGGTCGCGGCGCTGTCGGTGATCAACCTCACCGCGCCCCCGATCGTCCTGCTCGCGCTCGGCGGCGGTTTCGACAGCTACGACGGCTTCCAGCAGTCATTATACTGGACCACCGTCCAGTTTACGCAGGCGATGGTGTCGATCCTTGCCGCGATCAGCCTGATGGTCGCGGTCGCGATCGACCAGATCAGCGAACTGCGCCGCCAGGTCGACGACGACAAATTGTCGGGGCTGCTCAACCGCCGCGGGTTCGAGGCGCGGGCGGGGTCGGTGCTGCGCCGTTGCATTGACGACGACCGCCCGGTGGCGCTGATGATCGCTGATCTCGATCATTTCAAGCGCGTCAACGACACTTATGGCCACGCGGTCGGCGACGCGATCATCGCGGCGTTTGGCGCGCATGTCCGCGCCATCGCCCCCGCCGAAATGATCGCGGGGCGCATCGGTGGCGAAGAATTTGCCCTCCTCGTCCCCGGCGCCGGGATCGAAACCGCGCGCCAGTTTGCCGAAGCGGTGCGCACCGGGCTCGCCGCCGCCGCTGCCGACCGCATCCCGGCCGCGCTTGTCCCCACCACCAGCATCGGTCTGACCATTGGCACCCCCGGCGCCAATCTGTCGGCGCTGATGCAAGAGGCCGATCAGGCGCTTTACGAAGCCAAGCGCACCGGCCGCAATCGCGTGCGCACCGTCACCCCCGCATCGATCCGTCTGGCCGCAAGCGGCGGCTGACGCATATTTGTGATCCGGGTCACCGCGGCCATGGCATTGGCGCGGTAATCGGTTCACATTGGCCGCGCCGCCGCGGCCCACGATCATACCTTTGAATAGACAGGAGATACCATGAAGTTCGTCGCCGCTGCTCTCGCCACGCTGCTTCCCCTGTCCGCGTGCGCAGAGGCCGAAAATCCGAACGCTGAACCCGCCAAAACCGCCGCCAGCGAACCCAAGATCAGCCCTTCCATCCCGATCAGCGTCAAGGAAGCGCGCCGCGGCCCGGTCGATCTGACGCCCTACGTCGGCAAATATCCGTTCGATGTCGTGAACGGCCACCGCTTCCTCGATCACCCCGCGGTCAAGGCGGCCATCGCTGCTGCGGTCCCCGATGCCAAAACGCGCGCTGGCATCGCCTTTGCCGACCGCAGCCTCGGCGTGCCGATCGTCCGCGTCGCGGGCGGACGGATCCTGATCTGGGGCGGCGAATGGCGCGCCGAAGACCGCTATAATTGGGCGGTGGTGATCGCCCCCGACGGTTCAAAGCCCGAGGTCTGCATTTATGACGCGGGCGACTATGACGCGGACTTGCAGTCGTCGTCCTGGTTCACCCCCGGCCAGCCCGCGGTGATGAAACAAGGCACCTGCCCGTCGACCGCGGAGGATTACCCGCCCGCCGACATCGCCGCCGGTTAGGGGCCGAGCAGCCGTTCGACGATCGCGACATGCCGCGGCTTGCCACTGGCGGTATCCACCGCAGCGACGAAATTGCCGTCGATCCGCATCGCGACATAGCCATGGACGGCGCTGCTCAGCGCGATCAACAGCGTCGTCGCATCATCGTCCGGCGCGCCGGGCAGCGCCAGCACATCCTGTTCGATACCGGCATATAATCCGTCGACCAGCTCGGTCAATCGGGCGTCGTGCGGATCGAGCATGTCCATCCGCCACATCATCCGATAGCGATTGGGGTGCGCCAGCGCATAGGCGAAATAGGCATCGGCAAAGGCGGTGATCCGCGCCCGCGGCGATTGCGATGCCGCATCGCGCGCCGCCGCCGCGCCGGCGCGCAGATCGGTGAAGCACTGGACGGCCAGCGCGGTCAGCAAGGCGCGGCGGTCGACGAAATGATTGGCCGGCGCGGCGTGCGACACCCCCGATGCCCGCGCGACGGCGCGGATCGTCACCGCCTCGACCCCCTCGCGGTCGAGCAGGCCCAGCGCCGTATCGATCAGCAGCTCGCGCAGCGCGCCATGATGTTGGCCTCTCTTCATGGCCCTGTATTGACGCTGTCAATCGGGCGACGCAAGTTCGATGTCACCCATGCTGGTCGGCGCTGATTGTTACGGCAGGGCCCATCTTTGGCGCGGCCGGGCACCGGCCGAAAGGGATCGGCTACCACGATCGCTCCGTGCTCCAGCCATCGCCCGATCCCGCCGTCTTTGACGACATTCTCTCAACGGCGGCGCGAGAGATCGACGGGCAACGATCTTGATTGACATTGTCAATTTAATGCGCGTATATTGACAGTGTCAATTGGAGTTGCCCGATGCGCCGTATCATCCTCTCGCTCGCCCTGATCCCTTTCGGCGTGCTCACCCCGATCCTCGAATTGGGGGCGATGCACGTCGTCAACCCCGACTGGCCCGGCCACGCCCGGCTGCACGAGGTTTGGCAGCTACTCACTAACAGCTCGCTCGCGATACTTTGCCTGTGGCTGATCTGGTGGTGCCGCCAGCTGCGCCTTCCCGCGCTGATTGCCTTCGCCATATCGATGGGCTTCCTCGTCGCCTACGCGCTCAGTCCGCTCTACGGCGGCACGATGCGCCACAGCGACGGCAGCGAGGTCGCGGTCGGCGGGATCAATCTGGCGGTGGCGCTGATGGTCGTCACCACCGCCGCAATCGGCGCCGTGCTCGCCTCGACCTTCCGCACCCCGCGCGACGATCGGGATCGAAATCTCCCCCTTTCGCATCAAGGCCAAAACAGCCCCGGTTGACGCGCCGCCGCGAAAGATACAAACCTGCCTCTTGGACAAAAAGGGGCGGCTTTTCATGCGCAAACTGGCAATTTTGGGCGCAAGCCTGCTCGTGTTTTCGGGGCAACCCAGCGTCGCGCAAGACGCACCCGTGCCGCCCGCGCCGGAAGAGGTCGCCCCCAAACCCGCACCCGCCGCCACATCCGCCGCCGCGGTCGGCAGCGCACGCACCGCCCCCGAACGCCGCCTGACCGGCGCCGACCTGTTCGACCTCGCCATCGCCGCCGATCCGCAGATCAGCCCCGACGGGCGCCACATCGCCTATGTCCGCCGAGCAAACGACATCATGACCGATCGCGCGGTCAGCAGCATCTGGCTGATCGACACCGCGACCGGCGAAGAAACCCCGCTGGCGGGACGGCAGGGCGGTGCTTTCGCCCCGCGCTGGTCGCCCGACGGCAAGCGCCTGGCCTATGCCTCGACCGAGGGCGGCAGCGCGCAGCTGTGGGTGCGCTGGATGCAGGGCGGCGAGGCGGTGCGGCTGACCGGCCTGCCGACTGCGCCCTCGTCGCTCGCCTGGGCACCCGACGGCCGTTCGATCGCCTACACGATGCTGGTCAAGGACGAGGGGCTCAAACTCGGCGCCGCGCCCGCCAACAAGCCGAAGGGCGCGACTTGGGCCGAGCCGCTCGAAGTGCGCGACCTCCTCACCTACCGCGCCGACGGACAGGGCTATGTCGAACCGGGGTTCGAAAAAATCTTTCTCGTCCCCGCCACCGGCGGCGCGCCGCGCCAGCTGACCTTTGGTCCCTATCACGACAATGGACCTTTGAGCTGGTCGCGCGACGGCCGCACGCTGTATTTCGCCGCCAATCGCAAGCCCGACTGGGAAACCGACCCGCTCGAAAGCGAGATCTACGCGCTCGACGTCGCCAGCGGCCGCATCACCGCGCTTACCGACCGCAACGGCCCGGACGCCAATCCTTTGGTCTCGCCCGACGGCGGCAAGATCGCATATCTCGGTTTCGACGACGCCCGCCGCGCTTATGAAAACACCCACCTCTATGTGATGAATCGCGATGGCTCGGGGCGCCGCAACCTCACCGAAAATTGGGATTACAGCGTCGATGCGATCCAGTGGGGCGAGGGCGGCCGCGCGCTTTACGCGCAATATGACGACCACGGCGAAACCAAGATCGCACGCATCGGCCTCGACGGATCGGTCCGCGACGTCGCCAAGGGATTGTCGGGTGACGGCATGGACCGCCCCTATACCGGCGGCAGCTTCACCGTGTCCGACGGCGGCGCCATCGCCTTCACCGGCGGCACCGCGACCCGCCCCGCCGAGGTGCAACTGGCGCGCGGCGGTTCGGCGCGCATTCTGACCGACCTCAACCGCTCGCTTCGCGAAGTCAAAGCGCTCGGCGAAGTTCGCAAGATCACCACGCCGTCCAGCCACGATGGCAAGCCGATCGAAGGCTGGCTGACCCTGCCCCCCGGCTATGTCGAGGGAACAAAGGTACCGCTGATCCTTGAAATCCACGGCGGCCCCTTCACCGCCTATGGCCCGCATTTCTCGACCGACAACCAGCTGTACGCCGCCGGCGGCTATGCCGTCCTCTCGGCCAACCCGCGCGGCTCGACCAGCTATGGTGAGGCCTTCGCGCAGGAAATCGACAAGGCTTATCCCGGCAATGATTATTTCGACCTGATCAGCATCGTCGACCGCGCCATCGCGCTCGGCATCGCCGATCCCGACGCGCTGTTCGTCACCGGCGGGTCGGGCGGCGGCGTGCTCACCAGCTGGATCGTCGGGAAAACCAACCGCTTCAAGGCTGCGGCGACGCAGAAGCCCGTGATCAACTGGACGACGCAGGCGCTCACCGCCGACGGCCCTGCCTTTTTCGGCCCCTATTGGCTCGGCGCGATGCCATGGGAAAAGCCCGAACTTTACTGGTCGCTGTCGCCGCTCTCGCTCGTCGGCAATGTCGAAACCCCGACGCTGGTCGTCGTCGGCGCCGAGGATTACCGCACCCCGGTCAGCGAATCCGAACAATATTACACCGCGCTCCGCCTGCGCGGCGTCCCCACCGCGCTCGTCAAAATCCCCGGCGCCAGCCACGGCGGCATCGCCGCGCGCCCGTCGCAATCGGCCGCCAAGGCCGCAGCGATCCTCGCCTGGTTCGACAAATACCGCAAAGGCTGGACTCGTCCCGCGGCACCTCCGGCGCGCTGATCGTCGGGCGCGGCTGTGATCGCGATCACGGCGGCGCCGCCGCCCGTGCGATAGTTTGGCCATCTTCTGCCCGAACCGGAAAAAAACATATGCGTCGCCCGCTCGCCCTTGCCGTCCTCCCGCTGCTCCTGCTCGCCCCCGGCGCCGCCGAAGCACGCTTGCCGCCGCTCGCCGGCCAGCCGCCCGTTGCCAACCCGCCCTATCGCGAAAGCTGGCGCTACACCTGCGACGTCGAACAACAGCTCGCGGGCGGCACCATCACCCTCACCCGCCTGTTCACCGAAGACGGCAAGTTCGACGGCGGCGATTTCATGCGCTGGACCGCGGCCGGGTATGATCCGCAAAAGACGCAGCGCCCGCTCGAACTCGAACTGTCCTATATCTGGGAACCCGCGCGCCAGCCCGCGGTCGACGATCGCGCAATCGACGTCAAATTGCGCGTCGGTATCGACGCGGCGCTGCCCGATGTCGCGCTGCTCCGCATCCAGCGTCCCTTCCCGGTCCAGCCGCACGGCATCATCGGCAGCACCGCGCTGTCGACCCAGATCTTTCCCTATGGCGCGCACGACCCGACCAACGGCCGCGGCGAGCTGCCACTTGGCGACCTGCTCGCTTATGCCACGGGCTATGACGCGCTCGGCTGGACCCTGATCCGCCCGTCCGACCGCCTCGGCGGTGACCAGGAACTCGCGCGCGGCACGCTCGACATCGCGGCGCTGCGCCAGGCGGTCGCGGCGCTCTCCGCGCTGCGCACCGCCCTCGCCGCCAAAACGCCCGACCCCATCGCACGCTGCGACCGCGTCCTGTGGCCCGACACTCTTCGATACTGAGCCAAGCCCATGAACGCCCATATCCATTCATCTGACATTCTGCGCCGCGGCGCTAAGCCGCATGCCATGATCGACAACGTCATCATCGCCGACGATCATCCCATTTTCCGCGCCGGGCTGGGCCAACTACTCGGCAGCGCCTTTCCGCATCTGGCGATCCACCAGGCCGGCACCGTCGACGAGATGCTGGGCGTCGCCGAACGCGAAGGCGCGCCGCAGCTGTTCACCATCGACCTGCTGTTCCCTGGCATGGACCCGGCCCAGACGCTGCCCATGCTGCGCCACCGCTTCCCGCGCTCGTCGATCGCGGTCGTCTCGATGTTCGACGACGATGCGACGATCGATCGCGTCATGGGGTATGGCGCCGACGGCTATATCGCCAAATCGGTGCGTCCCGACCGCATGGTGGCCGGCTTGCGCGCGCTGCAAAAGGGCGAATTTGTCGTCCTGCGATCCGACCAGCCTTCGGTTCAGGCGATACCCGCGGCGCCGCCGGCGCTGACCGACCGCCAGGTCGAAGTGCTGACGATGCTGGCGCAGAAGCAATCGAACAAACAGATCGCGCGCAGCCTGGACCTGTCGCATTTCACCGTGCGCAATCATGTCTCGCACCTGCTCCGCACGATGGGCGCCGCGACGCGCAGCGAACTTGCCGACAAGGCCCGCCACGCCGGTATCATCGCGTAGCGCGGTCGCCTGGGGCGGTGCTTGCGGGAACCCAACGCCCGGCCGCGCGTAAACCTGCTACGATCAGCATGGAGGCAATATCGATGGATATTCGGCACCTTACGTTCATGGCTGCGGCCGGCATCGGTCTGGCGGGCTGCAACGTCAGCGACGCGCCGCCGTCCGATGACGCCGCCACGACCACCACCGCCTCGGACACCGGCGTCACGCGCGAGCCGATGGCCGCCCCCGAACCCGCCCCCGTCGCCCGCATGCCCGCGCAGGCCGCGATCCAGAGCCAGCCCGGCCCCGACGGCGCGCAGGTCGATCTGCTGAAGGTTGCGGTCACCGGCGACATCCTGACCGTCACCCTGCGCTGTTCGAGCGACCAGAAAATCAACAGCCAGTCGTTCAATGTCGAAAAGATCAGCGTCATCGACGACAGCACGTCGCAGCGCCTGGGCGTGCTTAAGGACGACAAGGCCGACTGGATGGCGTCGAACGTCAGCGGCAATTTCCTGCGCACCGATTGCGAGGTCAAGCCCGGCATCTTCTGGGTCAAATTCCCCGCCCCGCCGGTCACCAGCCCGACGGTGTCGATCAACCTGCCCGAAGTCGGCCCGTTCGACGGCATCCCGGTCACCCGATGATCCGACCCGCGCTTGCGCTGTCGGCGCTGGCCCTCGCCGCCTGCGCACCCGCCGCCGACAGCGAGCCACCGCCTGCGAGCGAGGCGCCCGCTGCCCCCGCGCCAACCGCGGCCGCGGCCCCCGCCAACCCCCCCGGCGGCATGACCGGCACGGTCAGCAATCTGACCGGCGACATCAGCGGGCTGAACATCCGCGTCACCGACATGGGCACGATCATCGATCTGGCCGCCGACGCGCTGTTCGAATTCGACAAGGCCGACCTGACCCCCGCCGCCGAGGCGCAGCTGCAAAAGGCCGCGGCGCTGATCCGCAAGGCGCCGCCCGGCGGCATCCAGGTCATCGGTCACACCGATGCCAAGGGCGACGACGCTTATAACCAGCGCCTCTCGGAAGCCCGCGCGCGCACCGTCGCCGACTGGTTCGGAGCGCAGATCGGCGTGCGCCAGCGCGACTTCGCCGTGTCGGGCAAAGGCGAAACCGCCCCCATCGCCCCCAATGAGACCGCCACCGGCGCCGACGACCCGGCCGGCCGCGCAAAGAACCGCCGCGTCGAGGTCATCCTGCCGCGCTAATCCTCCAGCGGCCCGTCCCCCGCATATTCTGCCTCGTCCGCCTGCTCCTTCGCGCGCCGCGCCGCCAGCCGGTCAAGCCCCGCGCCGCTCGCCCGCTCGCCGCAGCGCAAACATTCGCCCGTCTCGGCCTGATGCGCCCAATTGTCAGCCTGCACCACCGCGCGCATGGCATCGAGCTTGTCCCGCAATCGCTGCTTCGCGCTGCCCGGATAGAAATATTTGGTGCCCTCCACATCGAACCGCCACCCCTCCAGATATTCCTCCCTCGTGATCGCTGTCGCGGCGTCGACCCGCGCCGCCTCCGCCGCCGCCTCGGTCGCCGCGTCCTCGTTCAGTTCGCCGCGCTTGATCAGCAGCGCCAGCAGCGCGTCCGACGGCGCGATCCGCCGCTCGACCTCACGCCCGCCGCGGATCACCACCGTCTCGCGCCCCTCGACCGCGCGCTGGTACGCGACCGCCTCCAGCCCGCGCAGCGCCTTGGCCAGCGCCTCGCGGCACGCCGCATCGAACGGCGCGAACAGGCTGCGCGACCGGTTGACCGACGTCCGGCTGACCCCCGCCACCCGCGCCGCATCGCTGACGCACCCGGTCTTCGCCAGCACCGCCAGAAACACCCGCGTCCGCGCCGCGGTAAACCCGTCCTCCCGCACCCGCAGCCCCGGCATGAAGGGATTGGTCTTCTTGCCCCCCTCCCCCCGTTCCTTGACCCCCTCCCGCTTGCGGGAGGGGTAGCGAGACTTGCGAACTTGTTCGCTAGTCGCAGCGGGGAGGGCCGCAGCACCACCCTCTGCAACCCCGGCCGCCCCCCACGAACCCCGCTCCACCAACCGCCCCACACCAATCTCCCATATCATTTCTGGATAGAATGATGATCCATATGAACCAAATTGGTTATTTTGTCAAGCCAAAACGCACCGCACCCATCGCTGCCGCGCCGTTAACCGCACCTGCAAACACCCTGTTCGCCCGCAAGCCCTAGCCACAGCGACGGGGACCAACGCGCCAGACACCAGCGGGAACAAGCATGACCAGACCCAACCAGCGAACCAAGCTGCGCACCGACCAGCGCGGCGCCACCGCGATCGAATATGGCCTGATCGCCGCGCTGATCGCGCTCGCCAGCATCATCGCCTTCCAGATGCTCGGCCTCAGCCTTGCCAACATCTTCAACACGATCAACGACGCGCTGAATTAGAGCATCATGCCGCTAAATCTGCACCGTCTCCAAATCCGTTCGTGCTGAGCTTGTCGAAGCACTGTTCTTCTTCTTGCGACGCCAAAGGAAAGAACGGCCCTTCGACACGATCAACGACGCGCTGAATTAGGAGGGCCGCATCCCGCCACGCCATCCCCATCCACGCTTGCAACAACCGCTCCCCGGCGAAAGCCGGGGCCCAGAGCGCCAAAGCGCCCGCGTCTGTCGAACACGCCCTGGACCCCGGCTTTCGCCGGGGAACGACCGATTGTTTCAAAGGGAGAGCGTGGGTGACGATACGGCGGAGAGCCCCCAACCCAACCCCTACTTCTTCACCACCCGCGCCACGACCTTGATCTCGACCACCGCCGTCGGCTCGTACAATCGCGACACCCCGATCGCGGTCCACGCCGGAAAGGGTGCCTTCACATGGCGGTTCTTGACCGCGGCAAAGCCGTCGATGTGCGCGGCCAGGTCGGTGTGAAAGGTGGTGATGTCGACCACATCGTCCCAGCTCGCCCCCGCGCGCGCCAGCGTCGCGGCGATATGCGCAAAGGCGCGCTCATATCCGGGCGCCAGATCGCTCTCCCCCTCCGCCGGCCCCGCAACCACCCCCGACAGATAGATGGTGTCGCCCGCGATCACCGCGGTCGCATAGCCCACCGCCTCCTGAAACGCCCGCGCCTCGGGATTTTCGGGCATCAGGACGTTGGCGGGGTCACGGGCGGTGGTGGGCGCGGCGAGAAGGGCAAGGCCCAGGATCGCTGTCGCGGCGGCAGCCTGAATGGTTCGCATAATCATCTCCCCTGTTCGCCGATCGGAGCGGGAAGGTGACATTGCTTTGGTGGGGGTGCAAGGCTGGCGGCAGTGCAGGCCGGCAGAGAATTGGGGTTAAGGAGAGAGCAGGCCTGTTCACACGGATTTGGATTAGGTGAACCGTCACCGTAATCCAAAATCGCTGGTCTAGGTTCGCTGCGCCAGAAGCTTCTCTACCCGCTCCGATCCCAGCGGCGAGATGTGAACCAAATCAGATTTCTCATCAAATTCCAGCAACATCTCGCTATCGGCAGGCTTTAGGACTTTCTTCCTAAACACTGAAGCGTTGGAATACTTAATATGAGAAACGATATCTTTCGATGCAATGGGCGCTCTAGTGTAATAAAGTACAATTAGCGCCTTATCGATGGCACCAAGCTTGTTGTCCAAAACCCTGATTTTGCCATTAACGAGCCAAACGATTGGCAATTGCCTTTCAATTACCCGTTTATCCCCTTGACGCATGTATGGAATTCTGCCATTAAGATGGCATGACCAAGAAGAGCCCCTCCGCCAGCCCCGAGTTCAGCGTTCGCGAGTTCTTTGCTCGCTTCCCGACCGATGACGCCTGCCTTGAACACATCATGCAAGTTCGTTTCGGCGGCACCCGTTTCGACTGCCCCAAGTGCGGCGTCGTGGACTCGACCTTTCACAAGCTGGCGAAGCGCCGCACCTACGTTTGCGCGTCGTGCGGCTATCACGTGAACCCGACGGCCAACACGATCCTACACGACACGCGCACCCCGCTGGTTAGCTGGTTCTACGCAATGTACCTGTTCTGCACGACGCGCCACGGTGTCAGCGGTAAAGAACTCCAGCGCCAGCTTGGGGTGACGTATAAGACGGCCTATCGCATCGGGCAGCAAATCCGCGACCTGACCGCCAAGGCTCAATCGTTTGACGCGCTGCTGGCTGGTCACGTCGAACTGGACGAAGCCTATGTTGGCGGTCGCCGTTCGGGTGGCAAGCGCGGTCGGGGCGCACCGGGCAAGACGATCGTGATGGGCCTTATCAGCCGCGACGGCCCGATGAAGGCAGTGGTCATCCCCGACGTCAAAAAGGACACGCTCCGCAACGTCGTTCTGGACAACGTGGAGCCGGGCTCGGTCGTCTCGACCGACGAACTCTACAGCTACAACTTACTCACTGGTGACGGCTTCACGCATGGCGCTGTGAAGCACGGCGCGAAGGAATATGCTCACTACGACTATCGCACTGGCGAGACGTTCCACGTCAACACCGTGGAAGGCTTTTGGCGCCTGTTCAAAGCGTCGATCCGCTCGACCCACGTCCAGATCAGCAGCAAGCATATGCAACGCTATCTGTCGGAGTTCACTTTCCGCGCGACAAACCGCGAGCGGGTGAATGGGATGTTTGATCTTCTGGTTGGGGCGCTGTGATGCGCCCCACCATTGTCTCAAAGTCAGAGCGATCGGCGGGGCCTATGCCTTGCGCTTCCGCTTGCTTGATGAAGGGCTCTAAATCGCCGGACGCAAGCGCGTCCGCTAGGGAAATGCGGTCCATACACTTCACTATAGACGAGAATCCGGGGATTTGCTAGATATGGGACAGGGCGAGCCGCTATCGCGACCCGCCCCGGCCTTAGACGTTATATTAACAGGATCGCGGTTAGGGTCATTACGACCCCCAGTGCGATCAGTCCTGTAGTAAGCATCTAGGGTCTCCTTTCTCCGGGGAAATGAACCGTCCCCGGTCGGCGCCGTTCCAAGGCAAAGGTTCAGCCGATCAATCGAAAGAGTGATCGGTTCTCGTTTGGAGAAGCGCCAACTTCTCCGGCTTCTGAGGCCCCGGCGACTTTGTCGTTCGGGGCCTCATTCTCGTCCGCGACGGAAAAAAGAGCATTTTCCTTGTCGTGGATGATCTCGTTTCTATCGGACAGCCGTTTTAGGACATTGTAGAGAGCAGATGAATTCCGGAGCAACGGGCTCCGAAATTCGGGCGTAAGGCAAAGATGTTCTTTAATTTGCAGCGCCTTAGATGGTCCGTTCTTTTCCAAGAAAGCCTTAATTGCGTCTCCGATAGGCGACCCACGCTTAGCCCCCCCTTGAGCCGTAAGACTCCCATGTTCGGGAGATTTTTTGAATCTCTCGTAGCCCTCCGGGGTGAACAAGTGGCCATTATATCGCACAACTAGCCCGTCGCGCTCCAAACGCCTCATTGAGCCATAGAAGGCCTTATTATTTCCTCTAACAATCTGATTTTGAAGGCGCTCTGGAAGCTGGCTCCTAACATCTTCGTAGGACAGCCCATCCGGTTTAGCGCGAGCCACCTCCAGTATTGATGACATCCAAATTCCCTTTGGCATTCGAGCGCCGTCACTTGACTTCGGGGGCTCCGAATCAACCACAGAGGGCGAAATCGTTTCTACCTGGCGGGAAGGATCGGGTGAGAAGATCAGTTTCGCGCGCTCAATAAGCTCATCAACGCGCAGCTTTCGATCTGAAAGCTCTTTAATTTTTTCGCCGAGTTCGGCGCTCGCCCTTTCCCATTTGCCGACATCTTCCGGAGAAGGCAGGCCCGCAAACAGATCGTTCATGGCGTCACTCATTACACTCCTATACGCGGCTCCCGCGTGACATGCAATAGACCCCTTATGGATGACTCCAAAAAAAGGGGGCGGAAAAGTTGGGCATTGATTCGTGACGTCGGCGGCGCCTACATTTTTTGTCAACGCATTCCGGTTAGCGATTGCATCCGGAAATCTGGTGAATGACAAATGGCAGGTAGAGATTTTCTTTGTTTCGCTGAGGGCGATGAAAAGGGCTGGGAAGCCCTGTGCGTCGATCTTGACATCTCAATTCAGGGCAAATCCTTTGATGAGGTTCAAGAGTGCCTTGAGCAGGCGGTGGCCTCATATGTTGAGGATGCCATGGCTGAAGATGAGGATACGCGCCGCAAGCTGCTAGGGCGGGTGGCTCCTTGGCATGTCACGGCTGGCTTTGCCTTGAGACTAATCTGGGCAAATTTAAAACATAGACGCGCGCAAATCAGTCGGGCTAGTTTCCCAGTCCATGCCGCGCCTAAAATGCACATTCCAGCAGTTTCTTGATGCTCTCTTAGCTCACGGCTTCGTTCTGCACCGTCAGGGCAAGGGAAGCCATGCGCGCTATCGTGGACTAGTCGGCGGCGAAGTCCGCCTCGTGGATGTCGCGGCTCATAGGTGGTCGGACGAAATACGGCCAAAAACGCTCAAGTCGATGATACGCCAGTCGGGCCTGCCTGAAAGCCTGTTCCGCCGCTGATCCTACTCTCGCAGCTTGCGCTCCAGTTCCTCTACGCGGCTCTCCAGAGCATCGACACGGGCGATGGCGTTGCGCGCGTTCACGTCGGCGTATTCCAGTTTGCTCTCCCATGCGGGCTTACAGCTTCCCAGCAGCAGACCGGCGAGGATCACCAGTTCGTAGGGTAGGCGTTTCGGTAGCTTCATGGTTGTCCCCCTTCGTTCAAGAGGGGGACTATACGCTTAGTGCGGCCGGTTGCCAGCTACATGCGTGTAGGGGATAAACGGGTTCAATTATAGCAGCAACACATGCTTGGGCTTCTTAAACTGTTAAACTATGGAATACTCGAACAAGCTCGGCAAATACCCACTTCGAAATTGAAACAACAACGGAAGAATCCATTTCATTCGGGTCAACATCTCCGCCGATATGGCCGATATTCCGTTGATTACGAATTTCATACAGGGCGATTAAGAGCCGAGGCACTTGAATCCTCAATGATCTTGGGAATTTGTTTTTGTCGTAATCTTCCAATTTTTTACATGCATCTAGCATGTTGTCGGGCTTAGAAATCAATGCCGGGAATTTGCTGTCGAGGTACCCTTTCACAATGACATAGACTATTTCAGCAAAGCGACCTCCATCTAACTCGGTCGGCTCCCATCGGTGTTCGCGAAAATTAGTCTGAATCTTGTTGAATTCTTTGATCAAAGGAGCGCGCAAGTTAGCTGGAACGCCGCCAAGCACGTTGATCGCCTCGAACGCGCTCATGCATGGGCCTCTTGGTGACCAGCTTTGGCGAGTTTATGATTGAAGAAGTTTTCGCCCATATCGGCGATCCATATTTCTTCATGCCCTGAAAAGTTTATATATTGGTGCTTTGATCGAGTGTCGATGAAGGCCTGCCAAAAAGCTTTAGGAATTTCTAGCTTTAGAAGGCGAAAACAGCTATAAATCTCGTCAGCCTTAAACTTATCTTGGCCAAGATTCTCTTCAAAGAACTTTCCAAAAATAAGAATTTTCTCGGAGTTATTCTTAGGAGAAAATTTCTCATAATATGAACTTAAACCCGTCAGATTCAGACCATGTATCTGCTTCGGCTTATATGTGGGCTCCTTGCTCTTACCGCCTGAAGGTGCCTTCAACGCCTTTGTCTTTGAAGAAGGAGGCACCTTTTTGTTTGCAGGGGCGGAAGCCTTTTCCTCCAAGTCGGGGGCGATTGAAGCTTGTGGGTCAAGCGCTAGCTCCATCCTTGCCATGAAATCCAGATACATCTCCTTCACGAAGACATCGGCCCCCTCCACGCTAAGCTCATTTCCCTTCACGGAGACGCGAACGCGGGTTTCCATGAACACCTCCTTGGCTATCTACCCAAAAATTTCATCCCGAATTGCCGGAAGATTTGGAGCGACAATTTGATACGCGCCCCCATCTGCGCTGACGAGCCGCTGCTTTTTGAGAGATATTAACATTGGACGCAGGGTTCCGCCCGCGATGCCAGTCAAATCCTCTAAAGTCTTCGGTTTAAGGATCATCGGCGAAACATCTGGGTCCACATATACCCACCCCGCATTCGCAACGAGAAGGGTAAGGACCTTGGCCTTGTTCGAAAGCCGAGTTCCCGCGCTCGTTAGAACCAGAGACTTCCGCTTTGTATCAAAACGCACAGTCTCTGCGACGATCTCTTCAATGTCATTCTCTCGAACTGAATCGGCGGAACTGATAAGGTCTTTTAAAGCCATTTCACGTCCTCACTCAAATTTGGTCGTTAACGCCTTGCGGCCTGTCTGCGTAACATAAAAACTGTTTCGATCTCCGTGAACGGTTGCGAGCCAACCCCTTTTGAGAACATTCGCAAAATCTCTTGGAAAATTCGACGGGAGCGGCTCAGCCGCATCCACAAAGCTACTCTTAATGTCATCCTTGGTAACCGACTTCATACCATTTTGACTTATAAGCCACTCGGAAATTACCAGAATTTGTTCAACTTTGGTTTTTCCACCTAGCTCATCTAGGCGCTCACGTATGGACACTGGTTCTACGGATGCAGCCCTAGACTCCTTCTGGACGTCGACCGCAGCAGGCTTCGCAGCGCCACCCGCCAATGCAGCAATTGCTCTCGACGCTTCTTCGAAGCTACACTCTCGCTGGAAGCTGAGACCAGGCCCCTTTATCGAGATGGAATAATCTCCGGTTGAGTCGTTCATGATTTGTCCCTTCAACGAATCAGGTATAGTTTCATTACGCACTTGTCAACAAGACGATTCGTTACCGCGATCGGCGGGAGCTTGCATGCGGCTTAACGAAACTGGTTTTGCAGTTTCTGTTGATGTTATTGGTTAGTCTTAGCGCCTAGAACGCCAAGCTAGGTCCCAGTTCCTTCACAGGTGCCTGCTGCTCGTTGGATATCAGAAGACATACCGTTTAGTATATATCGAGTACGCATCTGACATTTTAACATTTTTATCAACAGTTTGAGCTATAGTAATCTGTATGATGATTTTCCGATTGCGTACAACTCTTGTTGTCCAACGAGCAGCAGGGGCCGACGAGGCAACTGGGCATTAACCCCCCACCCCCTTGCATTTCCCCACCCCCCGCGTAAGGCGTCCCCAACAAAAACCGCGCGCGCGACTCCTGCTGGCCCCGCTCTCCCGCCACGCCAGCGGATGGTCATTCCCCGCCGCGCCAACAGGGGACTGCTGCAAGATGACGACCACCGGACATGACACGCTGGGCACCCGCTCGACGCTGAGCGTCGGCAACAAAGAATATGCGTACTATTCGCTCGACAAGGCCGCGGCCAAGCTGGGCGACGTCTCGCGGCTCCCGTTTTCGATGAAGGTGCTGCTCGAAAACCTGCTGCGCTTCGAAGATGGCGGTTTCACCGTGTCGACCGACGATGTGCAGGCGCTGGTCGACTGGCAGAAAGACCCGCATTCGAACCGCGAGATCCAGTATCGTCCGGCGCGCGTGCTGCTCCAGGATTTCACCGGCGTTCCCTGCGTCGTCGACTTGGCCGCGATGCGCGATGCGATTGCGAAGCTCGGCGGCGACACGACCAAGATCAACCCGCTCGTCCCCGTCCACCTCGTCATCGACCACAGCGTCATGGTCGACGAATTCGGCCATCCCAAGGCATTCGAACAGAATGTCGAAATCGAATATTATCGCAACGGCGAACGCTATGACTTCCTGAAATGGGGATCGAAAAGCCTCGACAATTTCAAGGCGGTCCCCCCCGGCACCGGCATCTGCCACCAGGTCAATCTGGAACATATCGCGCAGGCGGTGTGGTCGAGCCAGGACGCCGACGGCACCACCATCGCCTATCCCGACACCTGCGTCGGCACCGACAGCCACACGACGATGATCAACGGGCTGGGCGTGCTCGGCTGGGGCGTCGGCGGGATCGAGGCCGAGGCCGCGATGCTGGGCCAGCCGGTGTCGATGCTGATCCCCGAAGTCGTCGGGTTCAAGCTGACCGGCGCGCTGAAGGAAGGCGTAACCGCGACCGACCTCGTGCTCACCGCGACGCAGATGCTGCGCGCCAAGGGCGTCGTCGGGCGCTTCGTCGAGTATTTCGGTCCCGGCCTTGCCTCGCTGTCGCTCGCCGACCGCGCGACGCTCGCCAATATGGCGCCCGAATATGGCGCGACCTGCGGCTTCTTTGGCATCGACGACAAGACGCTCGACTATATGCGCCTGACCGGGCGCAGCGCCGAAAATGTCGCGCTGGTCGAAGCTTATGCCAAGGCGCAGGGTCTGTGGCTGTCGGCCGACATGGTCGATCCGGTGTTCACCGACACGCTCGAACTCGACATGGGCACCGTCGTCCCCTCGCTGGCGGGGCCGAAGCGTCCGCAGGACAAGGTCATCCTCACCGAAGTCGACGATGTGTTCAACGCCGATCTGGCGTCGGTGTACAAGCACGACGGCATCAAGCGCGTTCCGGTTGCGGGCAAGGATCATGACATCGGCGACGGCGACGTCGTCATCGCCGCGATCACCAGCTGCACCAACACCTCGAACCCCGGGGTCATGGTCGCCGCGGGTCTGGTCGCGCGCAAGGCGAACGCCTTGGGCCTGAAGCCCAAGCCGTGGGTCAAGACCTCGCTCGCGCCGGGATCGCAGGTTGTGACCGACTATTTCGATCGCGCGGGGCTGACCGCCGATCTCGACGCCATCGGCTTCAACCTCGTCGGCTATGGCTGCACCACTTGCATCGGCAATTCGGGGCCGCTCGCTGCGCCGATTTCGGAAGCGATCAACGGCAACGACATCGTTGCCGCGTCGGTGATTTCGGGCAACCGCAACTTCGAAGGCCGCGTGTCGCCCGACGTGCGCGCGAACTTCCTCGCCTCGCCGCCGCTGGTTGTTGCCTATGCGCTCAAGGGCACGGTGACCGAAGATTTCACCACCACCCCGATCGGGCAGGACCAATCAGGCAAGGACGTGTTCCTCGCCGACATCTGGCCGACCAATCAGGAAGTCGCCGACACCATCGCGTCGTGCATCGACCGCGACATGTTCGAGGCGCGCTACGAGCATGTCTATCGCGGCGACGAGCATTGGCAGAAGATCGAGGTCGAAGGCTCGGACACCTATCAGTGGCGCGCCGGTTCGACCTATGTCGCCAACCCGCCGTACTTCGAGGGGATGACGATGACCCCGGCGCCGGTGTCGGACATCATCGACGCGAAACCGCTCGCGATCCTGGGTGACAGCATCACGACCGACCACATCTCTCCGGCGGGCAGCATCAAGGCGGACTCGCCGGCCGGAAAATGGCTGATGGAACATCAGGTTAACAAGGCCGACTTCAACAGCTACGGCGCCCGCCGCGGCCACCACGACGTCATGATGCGCGGCACCTTCGCCAACATCCGCATCAAGAACGAAATGGTCCCCGGCATCGAAGGCGGCATGTCGCGCTATGGCGCCGAAGTCATGCCGATCTACGACGCCGCGATGCGCCACAAGGCCGACGGCACCCCGCTGGTGGTCATCGCTGGCAAGGAATATGGCACCGGCTCGTCGCGCGACTGGGCGGCGAAGGGCACCAACCTGCTCGGCGTCCGCGCCGTGATCGTCGAGAGTTTCGAGCGCATCCACCGCTCGAACCTCGTCGGCATGGGCGTGCTGCCGCTGCAGTTCCAGGACGGCGACACGCGCGAAACGCTGGGGCTGACCGGTGACGATACGTTTACGATCACCGGCGTCGCCGACCTCAAGCCGCGGCAGACGGTGACCGTCAACGTTACCCGCCCCGACGGTTCGACCTTCAGCTTCGATACGCTCTGCCGCATCGATACCGCGAACGAGGTCGAATATTATATGAACGGCGGCATCCTGCACTACGTCCTGCGCAAGCTGGCGGCGTAAGCAAGGGGACGGCGGATGGGCAAGCTGCTGATCCTCGTCCTCGGCCTGGCTCTCGGCCTGCTCCTCGCCCGCTATTTGCGCGGGCGGCGGACAGGCCGCGACCTCGCCGCGCCGCCGCCTCGCCCGATGGTGCGCGTCGGCGACGAGCGGATCGACGACGAGGAAATCCGCGCCCTGATCCGCCAGGACCGCAAGATCGACGCGATCAAGCTGGTCCGCGAACGCACCGGATTCAGCCTTGCCGAAGCCAAGGACGCAGTCGAGGCGCTCGAACAGACGATGCGCTGAATCACCTGTCCCCGACCGGGGTGCAGGCCACCCGAAGGGACGGCATATGAGCGTTGTTGAGATCGCGATCGAGGTTATCGGCTGGCTCGCTGCCATCCTGATCCTCGCCAGCTATGTCCTGCTCTCGCTCGGTAAGATCGAACCGCGCAGCTATCTCTATCAGTGGATGAACGTCATCGGCGCGAGCGGTTTCGTGCTCAACTCAGGCTATAATGGCGCGCTCCCGTCGGCGGGGCTCAACATCGTCTGGGCTTTGATGGGCGTCTTCACGCTATGGACCGTGTGGCGCGCCCGCCGGCTTCCTGTTGAAAGCTGAGGTCTCGCAAATGGCGGTGGTCGCAGTCAGATGCGGACCCCACGGAGTATTCCGGTTGGATTGTCAGTGCATTGACGCCTCCATCGCCCGTGTTGGCCATAGATGGGGCGAAGCGCAATCGGAGGGCGGCACTGGCGATGGAACCGCCTCCGGCGCCGGGGGTCGATATCCGAGCCAGCTGTGCGGCCAGACGGTGTTATAGAGTCGCCGCCAAGCTTCGATCAGGATCGAGGCCTCGGCGAGCGAGTAGAAGATTTCGCTGTTGAGCAGTTCATCACGCAGCGATTCGTCGAAGCTCTCGCAATAGCCATTCTCCCGCCGCGGGCGGCGACACGATCTATAACTCGTTCAATGCGACGGTCAGTTTCTATGAAAAATTGCCAGTTGCAGGCCGGCATCAGCCAAGCGTCCGATTATCCTTGTGTCTCCTCAAGGACATCGAGATGGCCCGACAAACGCGCAGCTTAGGATAAGGACCAATTAAATTGCTTGTGCGAACCCGCATCCCCGCACAGTGCCAACGGCGTAACCTGCCCACCTACGGTCCGGCAACCTACCGTTGGCGGCATCACATCGCAAACATGTGCGCAAGGCTCAAGGACTGGCGACATATCCAGACAAGATACGACGAACGCGCCGACCTCTTCCTCGCCGCTATCGCCTTCGCCATCTGGACCTTCCGCATCCATGATGCCTTTACCCTAAGCGCTGAGACACGCCACGAGATTCGGGCGGTACAGGCCGAGGGTGGAGTAGCATCCACAAGCGTTCAGGGCTCAGAGCGAATTTCGACCCCCATTTCAGCAAAAGCACGCAGTGTCGCATCCAAATCCGAGCAATGTTCCGGCAAGCTTACGCCGATCGGCGCGCGCTGGCGTTTGCGCAGCCCCAAGACACGTTCCAATCCCGTCACGGCCCCAACCGCGGTCATGTGCGTTTGGCCAAGCGGGTCGAGGATCGTCGATCGTGTGCGTATCGGTCGGCCCGCTGGATCGGTCCCGTGTGTCTCAATGACGACTTCGTGCGCGTCGCCTTCGCCGGGGTTGTACAGCATCGAGCGTCGCAGCTTGTCGAATGTCGAAAGGCTGAGCAGTTTCCAGATGCCCGAATTGATCAGAAACCGCATGGAGTTGATCGCCGACGCATTGTCATAGGACAGGCGCGACGAAACGCTGGCGGCACCAGTTGCGTGGACCAGCGTATATTGTTCCGGCGTGTCAAACCGATAGGTATTGAAAAGGCGATCGCCCGAGAACCGGACAGCGCGGGGCTCCGACATCGACTTTTTCATTTCGACCTTGCCGTCGATCGTCACCGGGAACGGAATCAGCAGCCGATCGACATAATCGAGCGAGTTGGGACCGGCCTTGTCCTTCAAGGCGTATAAAATATCGATGTCGATCGAACTGACTTGGGCAAAATTCCGCGCGTTGGCCGCCGCTACCGTTGCGGTGACCCCCGCCATCCAACCCGACGAGAGCAGAACGGGTGCAGTGGGCCGCATCGGCGCGAGGCGAAGGATCGATGCCTGCATACGCTCGGTCCAGCGCGTAATGTCGACATAAGCGATACCGCGCGTCACGGCGGCGCGTAGCAGACGGTCGTCGCCATCATTAGCCACCGCGATGATCGCATCGGGCAGCTTCGCAAATTTCGCCAGCGGATCGACCTCGTCGATATCGACCCTGACCCCGCGCGCGCCGGCGATCCTTTCGGCGGCGGCGGCGGCAGCGGCTTCCGAGCGCCCGCCAATGATGATCTCCAGCTCGGGATTTCGCGACGCGAGCAGTTCGGCGACTTGCGCGCCGACGATGCCATAGCCGCCAGCGATGAGAACGCTTGTGCGTCCATCTATTTCTTTTATCACGGATTTTCCTTCAGAGTTTTGCGGGCGGATCGCGGCGCAGCAATGGTGCGATCACGTAGAGCTGGATCAGCAACGATGCGGGTCCCCACACGGTCTGATAGGGCGGAACTGGCAGCGCGAGCGGCAAGGTCGTCGTCATGTCCCAGAGCCACATGCCGATCAGAAAAAGGCCGATCCGACCAGCCAGCCGCGCCAGCTTGCCCTGATAAAGCAGGAAGACCGCCAGCCAGCCCAGCGACTCAAGGCCATTGGCGATCAAATGATCGACATGCACCTTTTCCGGCAAGTCGCTGTCGACAAAATCGCCAAGATGCAAGGATAGCGCCGATGCCGCAAAGGTCGCGGCAAATGCAAGGGTAAGCCAACGCCGGTTCATGTCATTGCCTCCTTTGCAGAACTGGCCCGTTCCAGCGTGAAACCCGCCAGCAGCTGCAAGGCGACGACAGCCGATCCCCACCAAAGGAAATATGGCGGCAACGGCATATCGAGCCGCCATGTGGTCAGCACGTCGAACCACATCATGCCCGCGAGCACATAGGCGACGCGACCCGCGGCCGTCCCGCGTTCCGAAGCCGACAACATCAGCACCACGGCCCACCCCATAGCGGACAGACCGTTGCCCACCGCCTCCATACGGATCATCGGCGCAGCAAGGCCGATGTTGTCGAACGCGCCGAGTGCGATGTTGCGCACCGTGTCGGCGTAGCTTGCGACCTGAAGCGCGGCGAAAAGCTGCGCGATGCGATAGCCAATCGTCATGGCGGTCCCTATCCCAGCCGGGCTTGAATGGCGTTGGCGGCGACGACAGACCAGGCGATAATGGTCAGCGACGGATCGACGCTCGGCGGCCGCGGAAAGGCGCTGGGATCAGCGACGTACAATCCTGGCACTTCGTGCGCCTGATGATCGGATCCGACGACATTTTTCGCCGGATCCTTGCCCATGCGCAGCGATCCGGCGGGGTGCGGACCACCCCACAGGGTGTTGCCGCCGGTCATGTCGAGGCTGTCAAAGACCGCAAGCTGCGACGGATCGCGCAGCCGGGTTCCGACGATATCCGGAACAATCACTTCGCGGGCGCCGGAAGCAAACAGCAGCGCCGCCTGCTTTTTCAGCGCGTCGCGTGTTTTGAGCAGATCGACGCCGCGGACCTGATAATCATAAGTTGCATTACCTTTGTCATCGACCTTGATCTCGCCGGGCATTTCATCATCGACCCAAGAGACCGCGCTGCCGATGTGCGTCAGCCGTTCCATCGCCTTTGCATGGTCCTTGCCGAACCCGGGAATGGTCGCGGCCAGAAACTCGGCCTGGATCTGGTTGGGGTGGAGGAGATAGCCCCCCTCGATGTAACGATCGCCGTCATAGCGCGGCAGGCGGAAATCGGCGGTTCCGGTGGCGGTCGGGATATTTTCCCACAGCGTGACCGGTTCGTCGTAGATGGCATAGAGATATGGGCAGGGGTTGACGTAAAGATTCTTGCCCACCTGACCGCTGCCGTTGGGCAGTTTCGAGCGCATCCAGATCACTGCCGACGCGAAGCCGCCGGCGGCGAGGACAACAATCTTGGCCTTGACCTTGAGCTTGCGACCGTTGGGACGGCCGGTGGCGCGGTCGAGGATCTGAGCTTCGACACCGTCAGCGCGACCGCTGCTGTCGCGGGTGATCGAGGTTACCTCGCAGTCGGCATAAATCGTCGCACCGGCTTTGACCGCGGCGGGGACGCTGGTGACCAGAGCCGTCTGCTTGGCGTCAAACGAGCAGCCTTGGTAGCAATGGCCACTCATCACACAGCCACGGCGCGCCTGCGGTACGCCCTCGACGTGCCAGCCCAGCTTCTTCGCGCCAATGTCGAACAGCTGGTTCATTCGGTTGTAGTATTGCGGACCCGCCCGATGAACGTTCAGATCCTTTTCGATCTGCTCGAAGATCGGCTCAAGTACCTCATGCTCATGGCCTTCGACGCCCATTTCGACGTACATATCGGCGCGGTCTTTGGGCAGCCGCCAACTGTCGGCCCAGTAATGGACGCTCGCGCCGCCGACGCAGTTGCCATACATGAGCGCCACTTCGCCGGTCGATGTGCTTCCCAGGCCGCGACGACCGTCGATGCGGGCGAGCATGTTGTCGCTGCGCTGGTCAAGGTCACCGCGCGCGGCAGTGTAATAGCCGCCACGTTCCAGGACGATGACCTTCGATCCAGATTCGGCCAGACGCTGCGCGACAGTCATGCCACCGACGCCCGAGCCGATAACGACGACATCGGCGGTTTCCGCCAGATCGCGATCGATTTGCTGATATTCGATAATCATGATGTCGGCGCCTCCGCTGCCCGTGCCGTCGATCCAGTCAAATTGGCGATCCGGTTGCCGCCCTCGAACAGCTTCTCTGCCATCATGGGGCCAGCATAGCCGATGCCCGGCCAAGTCCGGTCGTCGGTGTAGTAAAAGAAGACGACGAGGAATCGGATGCCGTTGTACGCGGCGCGGCGCAGCCCAGGGCCGGCATTTACGCAATTGGCCAGAAAGGTCTGCTTGTCGGCATCATCCAGCGCCGTGAAGCGCGGGCCGAGGCCGTCGATCACGGACATGTTTTCAAGCAGCGCCAACGACGCCTTGATGTCGTCCACCATGCTCGTTTCGTGGTGAAATGACAGCTCACGATCGATCCGCAATGCGGTCATCGCCGCGCCCACACCCGGCCCGCCATGCAGCGGCTGGATGATCGCCGCCGCTAGCGCATCCAGCACGGCATATTCGCGGATCGACAGCACGACCGGCGCAGCACCGGCAGCCATGCGGGCATAGTCGGCGTCGCTGCCGCGAAGCCAGACATAGCCGCCCCCTGCCAGGATCGCCGTAGCCGCCCCTGCACCGAGAAATCCGCGGCGCGAGAAAAACGAGGTTGGCGTCATTCTTCACCTTCAATCTATTTGGTCTAATGACCTTTTTAAAAAATTATGAAACTGAGAAAAGCCCAAAAAATAGCCAAACGAGGCGATATCCTGATGTGATTGACTATTATTTGGTCATCTGACATAATTTGTCAACAGCAAAACCATGGCGGAGAGGTGAAGGATCATGAAGAACATTTCGGGGGCAAAGCAGGTTCGGGCGGTTATGACCGCAAGCGCTGCTTTATGGGCGCCGCTCTGCGCAGCCCATGCCGAGGAAGCACCGACGACATCCGACGTCGCCGAGCAGGCGGAGGCACCGTCCGGTATCGATGACATCATCGTCACCGCCCAATACCGCCGCGAGAATCTTCAGAAGGTTGCCGTAGCCATCACCAGCATATCAGGCGAATCGCTGACGCAGGCAGGGGTCAGCGACCTGACGGGACTTTCAGCCAGCGTGCCGGGACTGTATCTGTCGAGCTATTCGACACTGTCGCCGCAGGTTTTCATCCGGGGCGTCGGCTCGAACGACGATGGCATTACATCGGAAGGCGCGGTCGGGGTCTATCTTGACAATGTGTATGTCGGTCGCGCCTCTTCGGCGCTGTTTGACCTGTTCGATCTGGAACGGGTCGAGGTGCTGCGCGGCCCACAGGGGACGCTTTACGGTCGCAACACCAATGGCGGTGCCATCCGTATCGAAACGATGCAGCCGAGCGCCGATTTCCGTGCCGGGATCGAGCTCGGTTATGGACGTTTCGATCAGCGGTCGGTGCGCGGCATGCTCGGTGGCGCGATCGCGGACAATGTTTTTGGCAAAGTGTCAGGCAGTTTCAAACAACGCGATGGCTGGACCCGAGACGCCGCAACCGGCGCCCGCCTGAACGACGAGGACAGCCTTGCCGTCCGCGGCCAGCTACGGATCGAGCCGACCGAGACGGTCGATGTCACGTTCAGCCTCGATCTTGCCCGCGACCGTCCGTCGAGCACCTTCAAGGAGGTCGTCGGCGGCACCTTGTTCGATCTGTATGAAGAAAGCACCGATCCCTTTTCAGGCTCCTATGATTTCACCGATGCGTTTATCCGCCGCAATATATTTGGCGGCTCGATGGCCGTGAACTGGGATCTGGGGGGCGCCAATCTGTCGTCGATCTCGGCCTATCGCTCCACCAATATCCATTATACAGAGGATTATGACAGCACGCCGTTTCCGGTCGTGCATATCGATACCCGCCAGCGCACCCGCCAGCTGACCCAGGAAATCCGCCTGATCTCGAAAGAAGGCGATTCGGCCCTGTCATGGATCGCCGGCCTGTTCTTTCTGCGCGATCGCGGGCGCGCGACCGACCGCTTCATCCTGCCCTTCTTCGGTCTAGACGACGAATTGACCAACGCCCGGACGCGGACAACGAGCATCGCCGGCTACGGCGAACTCAGCTGGAAGGTGACGCCTAAACTTAAGCTTACCGTCGGCGCGCGCTACACAAACGAGCGCAAGCGGTTGGCGATCCAGCGGCAATATCTGCCGATCGGTGGCGGCGCGGCCGTCGATTATGTGGCGCTCACCGAACCGCGCACGTCGTTCAATAATTTCTCGCCCCGGCTCGTGGTCGAATATCAGGCGAACGAGGACGTCCTTGCTTACGCCAGCGTGACCCGCGGCTTCAAAAGCGGCGGCTTCAACAACTTTCCGGCCAATGCAGTTGCTGCCGCCAAGCCTTTTGCGTCCGAAAAGATTACGTCTTACGAAGCAGGGCTGAAAACGGTCTTTCTCGATCGGCGTATCCGGCTGAATACCGCAGCTTTTGTATATGACTACACCGACCTGCAGGTATTTGCGCCCATCGACACGGGCGGGCAGGTGCCGGTCGTTCAAATTACCAATGCCGCCAAGGCGCGGGTCAAAGGCGTGGAGGCGGAACTGTTCGTCCGTCCGGCATCCGATTTAAACTTCAGCTTCAACTATGCCCATCTGGTGTCCAGCTATCGCCAGTTCGACTTTGGCGATCTCGACCTGTCGGGCAATGTCCTGCCCCGCGCGCCGCGCGATACATTGACCGCTGCGGTCGATTGGTCGCCGCAAGTCACGACCAACCTCAACCTGAATGTCCGCGGCGAATATGTTTACAGCAGCAACCTGTTCTTCACGCCGTTCAACGACCCCGATTTGCAAACCGGAAACGTCGGGCTATTTAACGCGTCCATCGCGCTCACCAACGCTACACAGGGGTGGACGTTGTCGGCGTTCGGTCGCAATCTTGGCAACAAACGCTACCTTGCGCACGGGATCGACGCGCTGGCACAATCCTTCGGCCTTAAGACTGGCCAATTGGCGGCGCCGCGCCAATATGGCATTTTGCTTAGCTGGAAATATTAGCCCATGGGGACCGCTGTACATTGTCCAAAATTGGTATGACGAAGCCCAGTCGTCCAGGCACGGCGATTCACGAGAAAGGACAGCGGCGGGTTGAGGATATCCTTGACGCCGCTGTCCGGGTGCTGATCGAGGATGGTTACGCGATGTTCACGATGCGCCGCATAGCGGACGCGGCCGACATGCGGCTCAGCAATTTGCAATATTATTTTTCGACAAAAGAGGATTTGCTCAACGCGCTATTGCAGCGAACGGTCGATATCTATGATGCGTCGCTGGCCGCCTTGGCACAAAACCGAACCGGCACGCCGCAAATGAAGTTTCGGCGGATGATCGAATATCTGCTGCAGGATCAAACGGACAAGGACAGCTGCATCATTTTTTGGGAGCTGTGGGCGATCGCCGGACGCGATGCAGCGGTAGCCGCGATCATGAATGCCTATTACGACTCCTATCTCGACAAGATGTCCGAAGCGATACGCGCCGCCGCTCCGTCGATGCCGAAACGTCTGGCCCAGCGAAATGCGGGGGTTATCGTGGCGCTGATCGAGGGCGCATCGCTGCTCCGCGGCTTCGGCAAACCCCGCCGCACGTCACTCGCAGGTTATGAGCGGGCCATCATTGGTCTTTGCGAGCAGTTGGCAGCGGATAGTCTTTCAGTCAGGCCTTCAAACGAACCCGGCATCCCTTAGTATTCCATCGTTCGCCAGCCGCCGCACGGAACACGAAAACTGACTCGACCCGTATCTTTTATCCAGCTGCAAAAAGAGGCCGAGGCGTGTTGTCGCGCATAAGCGCAGGCGAGGGGCTAACCCCGCTCATTGCTTTTCAAGTTCGGCTGCGAACGCCGGAGGGCATGTCCTCCAGACCCGTATTGTCGAACCTCCTGTCGGCGAGCAGTCGCTTTAGGCACGGGTTCTCCTCCTCCAGCGTTCCAAGCCGTCTGGCGTCCGACACCGCCAGTCCGCCGAACTTGGCCTTCCACGCATAATGGGGCGCGCTCGACATGCCGTGACGACGTCATAGATCCGTGACCACCGCGCCGGCCTCTGCCTCCCTCAGGAGGCCGATAATATGCTCTTCCGAAAACTGCTTCCGCTTCGTCTGTCCGTCCTTCGCCAAGTCGGACTCTAGCTTCAAATGGTGGATAAGATGAGGTCAGGTTACGCTAACCAGGACCGTCTCGACTTGACGGGCGCTAGGTCAGTCAGATGCGAACGGCGTCGCGGCAATGGGTGTTCCGGTGACGGTTATGATCAAAAGATCAACGAACTGCGCCAAGATGCTCGACCCTCGCTCCCCTTTAAACTCGCGCAATCAGGTGGAGATTTCCGGTCGCCATTCGGAGGCGAGCAATCCACGCCCTCCGAACAGATTTTCCATTGCGTCCGTCCCTGCCGCCGATGCGCGAAGTTGATCCGCAAGCGGATCATCGACCCTATGATCGCTGCGCAGGAAAGCGATCCACGCGGTGATCGCGGCCTCTAGTGATGAACAACGTTGCCCGCGCGCCTGATGCCACGCCAGCGTTTCGAGCCAGCGCTGCGGAATCTTCTGGCTGCCGTCCATCGCGATCTGGATCAGCCGGTGGTGCAGCGCCGGATTGCCGAATCGCGCCAGCAGCGCATCGGCATAAGCGGACAAATCCTGCCCCGGCGCCGCGGCGATCGTCGGCGCGGCCTCGTTCCGCATCAGCGTCTCGATGATCGGGCGGATCGCGGGATCGGCGATCGCCTGATGGACGAATTCGTGACCGTGCCCAAGGCCGATATAGGCGAGCGCCGAATGGGCGCCGTTGAGCATCCGGAGCTTCGCCGTTTCATAGGGCGCAACATCGGTCACCAGCTGCGCGCCGACATTCTCCCAGCGCGGTCGCGGGCCGGCAAAATCATCTTCGATCACCCACTGGCTGAAACCTTCGGTGACCACGGTGCCCTCATCGCGCGCGCCAAGTACCGCCTCCACCGCGGCGCGATCGGCGTCGGTCGTAGCGGGGACGATGCGGTCGATCATCGTTGCGGGGCAGTAGCATTCGGTGTCGAACCAGTCGTTGAGGTCAGGGTACGCCGCGACCAGATACTGGTGCATCAAGCCCTTCAGCACCGCGCCATTGTTCGCGAGATTGTCGCAGCTGAGCAGCGTCAGGCCGGGCAGTTGCGCGGCGCGGCGCGCGGCAAGGCCGGCACCGATAAAGCGATAGAGGCTGGACGGCCCGTTCGCCGCGGCCAAGTCGAGCGATCCGTCGGCGGCGCGCAGATAGCCTTTTTCGGTCACTGTGAAGCTCACGACATGCGTCGTCGGCGCGGCGATCGCAGCGATCACGGCTTGCGGTTCGTCCGCCGCGACCAGCACCCGCTGCACCGCGCCGATCAGACGCAGGTCGGTTCCCGCCGCGCTGCGGGTGCTGACCGTATAAAGCCCGTCCTGCGGATTGAGCTGGGCCGCGACATCACCCGAGCGCAGCGACACGCCGATGATGCCCCAATTGCGGTCGCCCGCATTCATGGCATCGTCGGTGTACACCGCCTGATGCGCGCGGTGGAAGGCGCCGATGCCGATATGAACGATCCCAGCCGCCTGCGCGGCGCGGTCGTAAGCGGGCGCCTGCACCGACGCCGGGATTGGCGTGCCGGAACCCAGCCTCACAGCTTGTACGCGGCCTTGGCGAGATTGTAGCTGAGATCGACCGCGAGCTCGGCGGCTTCCCATTCCTCCAGCCGGTGTTCGGCGACGAGCTGCGCCAAAAAGCCGCAGTCGATGCGGCGCGCGACATCGTGGCGCGCAGGGATCGATAGGAAGGCGCGGGTGTCGTCGTTGAACCCGACGGTGTTGTAGAAACCCGCCGTCTCGGTCATTGACCCACGGAACCGGCGCATCCCCTCGGGGCTGTCGTGGAACCACCAGGCAGGGCCGAGCTTCAGCGCCGGATAATGCCCCGCGAGCGGCGCGAGTTCGCGTGCATAGCTGGTTTCGTCGAGGGTGAAGAGGATGATCGTCAGCGCAGCTTCATTGCCATATTTGGCGAGCAGCGGGCGCAGCGCATGGACATAGTCGGTGCTGGTGGGAATATCTGCGCCCTTGTCGCGGCCATAATGGTCGAACAGCCAAGGGTTATGGTTACGCAAGGCGCCGGGGTGGATCTGAATCACCAGCCCGTCGTCGAGGCTCATCCCCGCCATCACCGTCAGCATATGGGCGCGGAACAGTTCGGCATCGGCGGCGCTGACATTTTTGCCGGTGACGCGCGCGAATAAGGCTTCGGCCTCCGCATCCGACAGGTCGGCGGTCGCAGCGGTCGGGTGGCCATGATCGGTCGAGGTCGCGCCCATGCTGGCGAAGAAGGCGCGGCGGCCCCGATGCGCGGCGAGATAGCCGGCGTAGCTGTAGGCATCCTCGCCCGACAGGTCGGAAAAGCGCGCGAGATTGGCGTAGAAACCCTCGAACTCGGGATCGATGACCGGGTCGGGACGATAGGCGGTGATCACCCGCCCGCCCCATTCGCCGCTGTCGTTTGCCGCGCGGATCGCGCTGTGATGATCGAGCGTGTCGAGCGGGCTTTCGGTCGTCGCGATCACCTCGATCCCGAAGCGGTCGAACAAGGCGCGCGGGCGGAATGCCTCGGTCGCCAGCGCTTCGGTGATCCGGTCGTAATAGAGGTCCGCGGTCACCGCCTCGAACTGCACGTCGATCCCGAACGCTTCGGCAAACACCCAGTCCATCCACATTCGCGACGGGGTGCCGCGGAAGAGGTGATAGTTTTGCGCGAAAAGACGCCAGCTTTCGCGCGGGTCGGCATCGGGGTTGCGGATGCCGAGCGCGTCGAGTGACACGCCCTGCGAATAGAGCATCCGGAACACATAATGGTCGGGATGGAGCAGCAGCTCCGCCGCATTGCCGAACGGCGCATTGCCCGCAAACCAGCGGGGATCGGTATGACCATGTGGGCTGACGATCGGCAGGTCCGCGGCTTCCTTGTAAAGCCGCCGCGCGATGTCGCGCTGCCCCGGATCGGACGGGAATAGCCGGTCGGGATGCAGGATCAGCGCTCGCGTTATGCAGGCGCGGCCGTACTTTCGATCCGCACCGGCGCCAGCTTCGGGCTGAGCAGGTGGACGGCGAGCACCGCGAGGAAATAGACCGTCGTGCAGGCGGCAAAGATCAGCGTGTAATTTCCGCCGGTCGCGTCGAGGACCAACCCGGTCGATTTCGCCATGATCATGCCGCCGACGCCGCCCATAAAGCCGCCGAGCCCGATCACCGAGCCGACCGCGCGCTTGGGGAACATGTCGGGCGGAATCGACAGGATCGTCGATGAGAAGGCCTGATGCCCCGCGAGCGCGATGCCGATCAGCACCACCGCGAGCCACATATTTTCAAGCCCGGTGACGAACAATAGCGGCAAGACGCATAGCCCCGCGCCGATCATCGTGATCTTGCGCGCGAAATTGACGCTATGGCCGTTCTGGATCAGCTTTGATGAAGTCCAGCCGCCGACGATACTGCCGACGTCGGACAGCAGATACATGATGATCATCGGCAGCAGCACGACCTTGAGGTCGACATCATAGGTCGAGGCGAAATATTTGGGCAGCCAGAACAGCATCAGGAACCACACCGGGTCGGTCAGAAATTTGGCGATCGCAAACGCCCAGGCTTCGCGCTTGGTGACGATTTTGCCCCAACCGAGGCGCTCGACCTGTTCCGGCGGGTCATGTTCGATCCACGCGAGTTCGGCCTCGCTGACCTTTCCGCTTTCGCGCGGGTTGCTGTAGAGCCAGAGCCACAGCAGCAGCAGGACGACGCCAAAGGCGCCGCTGTAGATAAAGGTTTGGCGCCAGTCGAAGCCCATCCAGACCATGAACAGCCAGATCGTCGGCGCGGTCAGGATCACCCCGATGGTGGTCGCGCTGTTGACCCAGCCGATGGCATAGGAGCGCTCCTTTTGCGGGAACCATTCGCTGCTGGCGCGGACGACCGACGGGAAATGCCCCGCCTCGCCGACCCCGAGTACGATGCGCGCCGCCATGAACGATACAACCGATCCGGCAAAACCATGCGCGACATGGCCGATCGTCCAGATTGTGATCGCGATGGAGTAACCGATCTTGGGACCGAAGCGGTCGATCAACCAACCCATGAGCAGGAAGCCGAGCGCATAAGCGGCCTGAAAGGCGGTGACAATGTTGCCATAGTCATTCTCGCTCCAGCCAAGCTCGTCGCCGAGCACGGGGGCGAGCAGGCCCAGCATCGTGCGGTCGATGTAGTTGACCGTCGTCGCGGCAAAGAGCAGCGCGATGATCAGCCAGCGGTAACGACCCGCGCGTGGCACCGGCAAAGCCGCACCTCCGTTCGCGATTGCCTGTGCCATGTCTCTCTCCCGTGGTTTGCTTTAGTAGTTTTTGATCGAGCAGCCGACGCGGATTTGTCCGTCGAACAGCGCTTCGGCGCGTTGGCCCACTGCAATTTCATGCACCCCGGTGATCGCCCCCGCCGACACCCAAGTGCCGGGCGCGATGGTGATGCCGCGCGCACGCAGGGTGAGGATCAGGAACAGCGCCGATCCGAACGGCCCGTCGAGCATCGTCTCCATCGTCGCCGCGCCCACCGGATCGCCGTCGATCGTCATTTCGACCGGCATCGTGATCAGATCGCGGTCGCGCCAGTCGGCAATCGGCGGCCCGAGCACCAGCCCCTTGTTGTTGCCATAGTCCGACGCGGTGACCGCGGGGCCATGACGGTTTATGTCGGGAAAAGGCGAACTGGCGATTTCGATGCCCGTGCGCACCTCCGTGACGCAGAAGCGAACCGATTCGATGTCATGGTCATGGTCGCCGACCTCGCCGAGGCACAACAGCACTTCGGCCTCGGCCGCAGCAAAACCGCCCGCATAGACCGGCATGGCAGCCCCATCAGCGGCAATCTCGTCGGCAAAAATTGGTCCGGCAATGCGCTCGCCGCCATAGCGTTCGACGAGGTCAGGGGCGATCCGCCCGACCTTCCAGCCGCCGACCCGCCGCCCGTCGAGGGTGATCGCCGCGCTCTGGATCGCATAGGCTTCGGCCATCGTCTCCGGCATCGCGCCAGGATACAAGGTAAGCGGTGTCTTTTCGGCGCGAGCGGCCAGAAAGGCGCGGGCGATAGCTTCTTGTTCCGGGGTTGCCAGCATCTTTGTGATTTCCCTCTTCCGCGAAACCGTCTAAGAGACACCGGTGTCAAAAGCAAGCGAATAGCGGTGGGCGATGACCGGCGACGCGATAGATGATTGGGCGAGGGTCGCGCCGCGACCGACGGAAAAAGGCGCCAGATGACCGATGCGATCCAAATCCATGCGGCCGACAATGTCGCCACGGCACTCGCCGATCTGGCCGCCAACAGCGCGGTGGCCGTCGGCTCGCGGCGCGTGACGGCGACCGAAGCGATTGCGCGCGGCCACAAAATTGCCCTGCATGCGATTGCGCGCGGCTCTAGTGTGCTCAAATATGGGTCTCCGATCGGCACCGCGACCGCCGACATTGCCATTGGCGCCCATGTCCATAGTCACAATCTTGGGACTGCGCTGACCCGGAGCGACGATTACGCCTATACGCCGACCGCCGCGCCGCCCCGGCCCGCGCCGCCCCAGCGCCACTTCTTGGGCTATGCCCGCGCCGACGGGCGCGTCGGGACGCGCAACGAGGTGTGGATCCTGCCGACGGTGGGCTGCGTCGGCAATCTCGCGGCGCGGGTCGCGCGGATCGCGGCGATACGCCATCCCGGGCGCGTCGATGGCATCCATGCCTTCAAGCACCCGTTCGGCTGCTCGCAGCTCGGCGACGACCTGGCCCATACGCGGCGATTGCTGGCGGCGCTGGCGCAGCATCCCAACGCGGGCGGGGTGCTGATTGTCGGGCTGGGCTGTGAGAGCAACCAGCTCACCGCATTGCTCGACACCATCCCCGCGGGTCGTCGCGACCATATTCGTATCCTTTCAGCGCAAGCGGTCGAGGATGACGAGGCCGGGTGCCTGACACTGGTGGATGAGCTGGTCGCGGCCTGCGCCGACACCCCGCGCACCGCTGCGTCGCTGTCGGCGCTGACCCTTGGGGTCAAATGTGGTGGGTCAGACGGATTGTCCGGGCTGACCGCCAATCCGCTCGTCGGGCAGATCGCCGATGCCGTTGCAGCCGCAGACGGCAAGGTGATCCTGACCGAAATCCCCGAAATCTTTGGCGCCGAGCAGCTGCTGATGGACCGCGCGGTGTCACGCGACGTGTTCGACCGGACAGCCCGGCTGGTACAGGATTTCAAAGCCTGTTTCACCCGCAACGGCGAGCCGGTGAGCGAGAATCCCTCCCCCGGCAACATCGTCGGCGGGATCACGACGCTCGAGGAAAAATCGCTCGGCGCGGTGCAAAAGGGCGGGCAGGTGCCGCTGGTCGATGTCCAACTTTATGGCGGTGAAGCGACGCTGGCCGGGCTTACTTTGCTTGAGGCGCCGGGTAACGACGCGGTCTCGTCGACGGCGCTGACCGCCGCGGGCGCGACGGTGATCCTGTTCACCACGGGGCGCGGCACCCCGCTCGGCTTTCCGGCCCCGACGCTGAAGATTGCCTCGAACAGCGATCTTGCCGCGCGCAAATCGGGGTGGATCGACTTCGATGCCGGGATGGTAATCAGCGAAGGTTTCGATGCGGCATCGGACGCACTGCTCGACCTGATCGTCGCCACCGCGTCGGGCAAGCTGACCAAGGCCGAGGTAAACGAAGAACGCGACATCGCGATCTGGAAGTCGGGCGTGACGCTTTAATCGAGCGCGCGGAACGTGAAACTGCGGAAGCGCGCGTCGCCTTCTCCCGCCGAGTAGAGACCGGGGCGAAGCATCAGGAAACCACCGCGCACATTATGGTGATAGCCCGACACTTCCATGCCGCGATCGAACCTTGACCAAGTTTTTCCGCCATCGCCGCTGGTGTGGTAGGTGACGATATGGCGGTCGTTGGTGACGCGCATCCTCAACGTGCGACCATGCGGATTGGCGGGACGCGCGCGTTCGATGCCATATTGGTGGGTGACGAAACGCTCGCCGTCGAAGCCGAGCCCGCAATAGAGCCGGTCGTCGTAAAAGAGGATCAGCCCTGCGGTCGCGCCGGGGGCGATTTCGATATCGCATTCGAAGCGATACGCCTGATCGCCCGCGATCAGCAGCAAGGGCGATGAATCGACCGGCGCCTTACCGCGCGCCTTCAGCAACAGCGCGCCATCCTCGACGCGCGCGCGGCGGCGTTCGTCGGGGGCGGGTTTGAAGAAATTCCATTTGGCGCCGAGCGTAAGCGTGCTGAAATCGTCCGACAGCGCCATGCCATGCGGCCCCGCCACCCCGCCCCTCGGCTTGGCGATCGGCTGCGACAGGTCGCCGCCGGTCATCCGGAACCAGCCGTCGTCGGTCCATTCGATCGGGTCGAGCAGCGCCTGACGGCCGAGCGTCCAATAGCCGTTTTCGAACCCGTGATAGACGCTCCACCAGTCGCCCGCCGGTCCCTCGACCAGTGTCGCATGGCCGCGCGACCACCATTTTTCGGCCGCCGATGTCGTGCGAACGAGCGGGTTGGCGGGGCAATTTTCCCACGGCCCATGGATCGATTTCGATCGCGCCGCGATCACCATATGGCCGGTGGGCGGTCCCGCGGTGCCACCCACCGCGGTGATCATGTAATAATGATCGCCGTGGCGCGTGATCTTCGGGCCTTCGGGGGCGAAACCCTCGACGACCCAGTCGGCGGGGTAGCGCCACGGGTCATAGACATGCTCGGGCTCGTCGATCCGCGACAGGCCATCGTCGGACAGGCGAACGCGGTCGCCGCCCGACAGGAACAGCCATCGCGATCCGTCCTCGCCGACGGCATGGCCGGGATCGATATGGTTGGGCAGGTTCAGGTCGACCGGATCGCTCGACGGCCCCTCGATCTTGTCGGCCCAGATCACCCAGCTGGTGTTCGGGCCTTTGGTCGGGATGTAGAGGAAGTAGCGCCCGCCATGCTTGCACAATTCGGGTGCCCACACCGACCCGATATTGCGGGTCAGCGCGGGGCCGATCGGTCGCCAGTTCACCAGATCACGCGAATGCCAGAGGACCAGCCCCGGATAGGAATCAAAGGTCGAGAAGGTCATGTAATAGTCGGCGCCGTCCTTCAGGATCGACGGATCGGGATGATCGCCAGCCATGATCGGATTGAGGAAGCGCCCGTCGCCCAGATCGGCTTTGCGTTGCCCGTCGAAGCCCTTTGCCCACGCGGGTGCTGGTGCCTCCGACTTCGCCCGCGCCACCGCGGCGCCCGGCAACCCGAGCCCGCCGACCATCGCCCCCGCCAGACCCGTCCCGGCCAGTTTCAGCATGTCGCGGCGATCGGTCATTTTGATTCCTCGAAAAAGTAAGGCCCGGCCCCCGCAAGCGAAGACCGGGCCTCACCGGGACTACCTTTTATGATGCGTCAAATCTTGACGCGCGCGCCGAACAGGAAGGTGCGGCCGAAATGGTTGTTTTCGTAGTTACGGTCGGCATCGATATCGGTGAAGCGATAGCGATATTCGTCGGTCAAGTTGATGCCCTCGACCGACAATTCGATATTGTCGGTGATCGCATAGCGCATCGACGCATCGACGTTGATCGTAGAACCATAGCCTTCGAACACGTTGCCGGTGCCGCTGTTCGCGTCGGCATAGCGGCTGCGATAGCTGATCGAGGCGCGGGCGCTGAACTTGCCGTCGTCATAATAGAGCGTGCCGTTGTAGGCGCGCTTGGACAGGTTGAAGAGCGTGCCGTTGCGAACCGCCGACACGTTCGCGCCGCCGGGGACCACCGACGGACCCGCCACCGTGTAGTCGGCGTCCGAGTCGACGAAGGTCGCGTTGGCGATGCCGCCGAAGTTCGACAGGAAGCCCGGCAGGAAGGTGAACGGCGCCTGCAACGCGATTTCCACACCCTTCAGCTTCGCGCCTGCGCCATTGCCGATCGAGGTGATCGTCCACAGCTGGCCTTCGGGGTTGATCGCCCCCGGGCTGCTCGGCGGGATGACCGACAGCGGCAGGCCGGTCGAAGCAAAGGTACCGCTGCTCGTCGTCGCGACCGGGAAGCTCGCGATATCCTTTTTGAACAAGGCGACCGAGAAGATCGCCTGCGGCGCAAAATACCATTCGAACGCCAGGTCATAGGAGGTCGCCCGGAACGGATCCAGGAACGGGTTGCCATAGTTGATCCGGTAGTTGAAGCCGTCGACCGAACCACCCGGGGTCAAATTGCCGAGAGTCGGGCGCGTCATTACATCGGCAACCGCGGCGCGGATGATGATGTCGTCGTGCGGGAACAGCGCAAGGTTCATCGACGGCAGCCAGTCTTCATAGCTGCGCTCGACCGTCACCGCCGCACCGCTGTTCAGCCCGCTCGACGTCTGATCGGTGTGCACATAGCGGACACCGGCATTGAGCGCGTAGCGCAGACCGCCAAGCTCACCCTTGGCATCGAACTGCAGATAACCACCGGTGACCTCTTCGCGGACGCTACGGTTGTTGCCGGCGTCGAGCGCTGGGGTGCGGTTGTACAGCCCGGTAAAGTCGGTCCCCGTTTCGAGATTGGGGACCAGCCATTCGGTGGTGGTTCCCGCAGGCTGCCCTGCCTTGCCGAGCTTGAACAGCTCGGCGAGCGATGAGGTCACCGGGAAGCCGTAAATCGCGGTCGGACCGAACGCCGACGACGGCGAGCAGGTCAAGGTGCCGAGGACGCGGTCGACCCCGCCATTGCCGCACACCACGGTGTCGCGGGTAAAGGCGATGCTGGTGAAGTCGAAACGGCGATAGACTGCACCCGCCTTGACCGTGAAGCCGTCGGCGACGTCCCATTCGGTGCGCAGCTGCGCAGTGCGGAACTTGTTTTCGACCTCAGATGGGCGGTCGCGGATTTCGGCGAGCTGGAAATTCGCCGGATTGGTGACGCTGGTGCCAAAGGTCAGCACCGGATTCGCCATGTCGGTATAATCGTAGCGGTAACCCTGCGCGTCGCGGTCGTCGAAGACGAGCGTGGTTTCGAGCGGGATCGATGCGGTCGATTTCGACAGGCCGCCGAGCAGGGTGAAGCGGAAATTGTCGCTGACATCCTGGTCCCAGCTGCCACCGAACTGATAAAATTCGGTCTTCGCCTGACGCAGATAATGTTCGGTGCGTACCCACGCGTCGTCGAGCGTCGCCGAGATCATGTTGTTGTCGCCGTCGATCACATAATCGCGGACGTTGATCGAGCGCTCGTTGCTGCGCAGCAGCACCTCGCCCCAACGCTCGCGGCGCTGGTGCTTGAAGCTGGAAAAGAGCCCGTCGAGCGAAATCTTGGTCGCGTCGGTCGGCGCGAACTGGATCGAGCCGGTGATGCCGAGGCGCTTCTTGTCGTGCGCGATCTCGCCGTAACGCGGGATGCGAGGGTGGAAAGCGAGCGCGACCGAATCACAGGCGGCGGAGCGGCCGTTGGTATAAACGCCGCCCGAATTGGCAACCCCGATGCCGCTCGTCGCGGTGGTGGTAAAGCACGGGGCGCCATTGACCGAATCGAAGCGCGCCTGCGCCCAGCGCACCGTGTTGTTGCCGAGCTCGAGCGTCTTCTGGTCCGAATAGGCGGCCGATACCGCAAAGCCGAGGGTGCCGGCGTCATTCACCCAGCTGAGCAAACCCGCCACGCGCGGACCGGCCTTTTCCGACAGATCGTTATAGCTCGCCTGCGCCGACAGTACGGCGGTGAAGCCGCTCTTGCCTGCGAGCGGGTTGCCGGTGTTGAGGTCGACGACGGCACCAAGCGAACCTTCGTCGAGTTCGGCCGAAGCGGTCTTGTGGACGACGATCGAGCTGAACAGCTCCGACGCGAACACGTTGAAGTCGAAGGCGCGGTCGCGGTTCGCCGAGGCGCCGTCGGTCGAGGTCGCGACGGTTTCGAGCCCATTGACGCGGACGCGGGTGAATTGCGAACCCAGCCCGCGCACCGTGATACCGCGGCCTTCGCCGCCGTCGCGCTGGATGGTGATGCCGGGAATGCGCTGGAGCGATTCGGCGAGGTTCTGATCGGGGAATTTGGCGATGTCTTCGGCAACGATCGCGTCGACCGCAGCAACCGACTCGCGCTTGACGTCGAGCGCCTTGTCGAGCGAGGCGCGGAACCCGGTGACGACGATCTCGTCTTCGGTCGCGACCGCATCGTCGGCGGCGGGCGCGGCGTCCTGCGCCCAGGCCGGCGACACCGCGAGCGCGGCAAGCGAAGCGCCGCACGCCAGCTTGGTCAAAGCGCGAAGGCCCCGCGTTGCATGAATAGCCATTATCATCCTCCCTTGATCGGCCGAAACTCTTGCTGAAGCAAGAAATGACACCGGTTACTTTGCGAGGCCAGACAAATCGGCGCGATCGCCTGGCCGGAAATTTTTTTGAGAGTGATGATGGCCCCGTCGCTTGTTGCGACAGGCTGCCCAATCCCCTCTCCCTTGGAATAATTTATCGTTGACCGATTGGGGTAACCGGTGTCAGGAAGATAGAGGGATTGGAACGACCGTGTCAATACCCCAATGAAATGGAGAGACGGGATGCCCAAAAGACCTTGGCTGGCCGCGCTTTTGCTGGCTTTTGCGATGCCCGCGAGTCCGGCATGGGCCGCCGACGCCGAGCCGCTGGCGTTTCCCGGCGCGGTCGGTCCCGCCGCGCAAACCGTCGGCGGACGCGGCGGCCAGATCCTGCGCGTCACGACGCTCGCGCCCGATGGTCCGGGCTCGCTGAAGGCGGCGATCGAAACCCCGGGGCCGCGCATCATCGTGTTCGAAGTTGGCGGCGTCATCGACATGGGGCGCACGACGATCAGCGTCACCCATCCGTTCCTGACGATCGCCGGGCAAACCGCGCCCGGACCGGGGATCACGCTGATCCGAACCGGCATCGACGTGAAGACGCACGACGTCGTGATCCGCCACCTGCGCATCTATACTGGGGTCGACGGCCAGCCGAAACGCAGCGGGTGGGAAGCCGACACCTTCTCGACCGTGGCCGCGCACAATGTCATCGTCGATCATTGCACGTTGATGTGGGGGATCGACGAAAATATGTCGGCGTCCGGCCCGCGTTTCACCGGCAAGACCGTCGAAGAATGGCGCGCCGGGACCAGCCGCAACATCACCTTTTCGAACAATCTCGCCGCCGAGGGTCTCGCCAATGCGAGCCATCCCAAGGGCGAACATAGCAAGGGATCGCTGATCCACGACAATGCCACCGGGATCGTTTTTTACCGCAACGTCTGGGCGCATAATGTCGAGCGCAACCCGCTGATCAAGGGCGGCGCGCAGGCGCTGATGGTCAACAACCTGATCTATAACCCGCAGCATCGCGCGGTGCATTACAACCTGATGAACCTAGAGTGGGTCGGCCGGCCCTATGTGACCGGCGAAATCACCGCGGTCGGCAATGTGATGCGCGGCGGCAACGATACCGACCCCGGCCTGCCCTTCCTGATGCTCGGCGGCGACGGCGATCTCGCCTATTATGGCAAGGACAATCTGCTGGTCGACCGCCACGGCCAGCCGCTGCCCGAATTCGGCCGCTATGGCGAGACGCGCGCGCAGCTGACCCGCGCCAAGGCACCGCTTGCGCCGCTGACGGGGTACAAGATTCTGCCGGTGCGCGATGTCGAAACATCGGTGCTCGCGAGCGCGGGGGCGCGGCCGTGGGCACGCGATGCCGAAGAGATCCGGGTGCTGTTCTTTGTCGCCGAAGGGCGCGGCGAGGTGATCGACGACGAGAAAGAAGTGAGCGCCTATCCCAAGGTTGCCCCGCCGGTGCGCGCGCCCTTTGTTGCGGCCGACTGGGATCTGGCGACAATGGAACCGCGGTCGGGGCTCTACCCCGGCCAGACGGCGCCGATGCCGCAGGAAATATTGTCGCCGCGCGACCGCACTTCGCGGACGGGGCAATGACGATGTGGCTCGCCGCCTTGCTCCTCGCCGGGGCCGACGCCCCCACGATGATCGTGATCGACGAGGCCGAGACGATGCGCGAGGAAGCGCCGCCGCACGGCGCGATCGGCCTGTCCACCGCATACCGGATCAGCGACAGCATCCCCGCGCCACGCAGCTTTGAATTCCGCAAGCGGGCGCTGCATGTCGGCGCCGCGATAGGCGTCCACCCAATCGATCATGATGAAATCTATTATGTCTTGTCGGGCACCGGCGTTGTCCATTCGGACGGCACGGAAAAGGAGCTGAAGTCCGGCATGGCGGCGTGGCTCTATAGCGGGGCAAAAGTGGGCATCCGCCAGATCGGTACCGAACCGCTGGTGCTGATCATCGCCTATCCGAACAAGACGGCCAAATAGGATGGCACTGGGTCGCCGCGCGCTGCTGACCGCCAGCCTCGCGCTGCCGTTCGCGAGCGCGGCAGCGCAGGCGGCGTGGACGAGACCCGCCGGTGTGGTGCCCAATGCGAGCATCGCACTCTGGCCCGACGACCATATCAAGCCGCCGTCCGGGCTCGTCGAACAGGTCGTCCAGCGCGGCGACGATCCGAACGCCAGCGACCGGATGCTGCAAGGCATCACCCGCCCGCGGCTCGACATCTTCCGCCCCGCCAAGCCCAACGGTGCGGCGGTGATCCTCGCGCCCGGCGGCGGCTATCGTTATGTTGTGATCGACAAGGAGGGCTATGAGTTGGCGCGCTGGCTGCGCGACCGCGGGGTCACCGTTTATGTGCTTTTTTACCGCCTGCCCGGTGATGGCTGGACGAACGGGGCCGACGTCCCGCTCGCCGATGCGCAGCGCGCGGTGCGGCTGGTGCGCAGACGGGCGAAGATCGACAGGATTGATCCGGCGCGCGTCGTCTTCGGCGGCTTTTCCGCGGGCGGACAGGTCGCGGCGAGCCTGCTCACGCGGTTCGATGCCCGCGTTTACGCGCCGATCGACGCTGCCGATGCCTTATCGGCGCGCCCCGACGCGCTGGCCGCTATCTATCCCGTCGTATCGATGGACCCGGCAATAGCGCACGCGGTCAGCCGCGAGAAACTGATCGGCGCCAATCCCGGCGTCACGCGCGAACAGCTCCATTCGCCCGAACGCAATGTCCGCGCCGATCAACCGCCGCTGTGGCTGCTCCATGCCGAGGATGATGATGTCGTCAAGATCGCCAACAGCGTCCGCCTACGCAATGCCGCGCGGCGAATCGGCGCGCCGTGCGAAGCGCATTTCTTCGAGCGCGGCGGCCATGGCTTCGGGCTGATGAAAACCGCGGGGCTGCCGGTTGCGATCTGGCCCGAGTTGCTGTGGAACTGGCTGGCGTTCCACAAGATCATTTGAACCACCGTCATTGCGAGCGAAGCAATCGAGAGCGGTTTACGCTACTCTGGATTGCCGCGTCGCCTTCGGCTCCTCGCAATGACGGATGCTCAGGAACCCGGCTGAATATACGGCACGCGCGCGAACAGTTCGCGCTCCCAGCAGCGCGGGTCATTTTCAACTCGGCTGTTTGTATCGAACACCATCGTCTGCCGCCGTTTCAGGTCATAAGCGGGCCAGCCCGGATCGCCGGTGCGCGCGAAGCGGACGAACGCGTCCATCACCCGGTCGCTCATTGCCTGCTGCGCGACGGTCGGGTTGGGGATGGTGCCAAAGCTGAGCCCGATATCATCGGTGTGCTTCGCATCCTCGAAATCGAGCTGATAGACGAAAGCCGGAACGCCTGCCCGTGCGCGCGCCTCGGCCTCCTCGACCTGCCCGCGCCAGCTGCGCGCCGCGGTGACGATGCGGTGGAACAGGTCGAGCGGCGCTGCCTTGGGATAGCGCGCGCGAAATTCGCCGACGACCCATTCGGGATGCGCGTCGATCCGCATTTCGGACGCGATGCGGGCGGCGAGATTGTCGAAGCTCAGCCCCGCGAGTTGCTTGCCATCAGGGCGTAGAAGGCGCGCGTTTCGAGCACCGTATTGCCGAGCAGCATCGGGATGCCGAGCGACTGCGGCGCAGCATCGGGCCAGAAGGGGTGGCGCAGTAAGTGCTTCATGTCGAGCACCGGTCCCACATAGACGCCGCCGCCAAGGATCGGATCGGTCGCCGCTAGCGCCGCGACGATCTGTTCGACCGGCGCGATCGCAGGATCGACGCCCATGCCAAGCGCGCCCAGGAAAGCCTTGGCGCGTTTCGTCGCGTTAAGCGGCCCCGAGGCGGTGATTTGCTGCCCGCTCATCGTGATCGCCTTGTGGAACAGCCCTTTGGCGGCGGGCATCGCCATCAAGGTCGCGATCTTCGCGCCGCCGCCCGACTGGCCGAACACGGTCACATTGGCGGGATCGCCGCCGAACGCCGCGATATTGCGCTGCACCCATTGCAGCGCCGCGATCAGGTCGAGCTGCCCGGCATTGCCGCTGTCGGGAAAGCGCGGATTGAGCCGCGCGAGATAGAGATAGCCGAGCGCGTTCAGGCGGTGGTTGACCGTCACCACCACGACATCGCCGCGCGCCGCCAGCGCCGCGCCATCGTTGACCGGATCGGTGACGCTGCCGCTCGAATAGGCGCCGCCGTGGAAATAGACCATCACCGGCCGCTTCTCGGAGCGCCTGATCGCGGGCGTCCAGACATTGAGGAATAGGCAATCCTCGGATTGCGGCGCGTAACGCTCGCCAGCTTGCGGGGCGGCCGGACCGAAGTCACCAGCAACGATCTGCTCGGCCCGGCGCACGGCAACCGGAGCGCGAAAGCGCTGGGCGCGGGCATAGCGGATTCCGGGATAGCAATAGGACTTGGGCTGCGAATTATGCCAGCTTCGACTGCGATATTCGCCGTCAGGCGCCTTGAGCAGCTGGGTGGCGACATAGTCCTCTTGCGCCGCGATCACCGGTCGCGCAGCCGATACGGCCAGCGCGATCCCACCCGCCAAGACGGCGCGGCGGCCAAGGTCTTCAGCGCCGGACATCGAGCCCACCGCCGTGAAAGGCGTCGATATCGGCCTGCCCGAACCGACTCGCATCGCCGGGCAGCGAATGTTTGAGCGCGGTCAGCGCAAGCCCCGATTCGGCCATTGCTTTCGCGTCTCCCCCCGCGCGATGCGCGTGGAGCACCCCGGCGGCAAAGGCGTCGCCGGCGCCGATGCGATCGACGATGCCGGTGACGTCGATCTCGTCGGTCTGATGACCGCCGCTGCGCAGATCGACGCGCGCCGCGATGCGGTGGTGGTCGGCGGTGACGGTGTGGCGCGCGGTCGAGGCGATCAGCTTGAGGTCGGGGAAAGCGGCAAAGCCCGCCTCGGCGGCCTCGCGCCGCCGGTCCTCGCCCTCGCCACTGAATTTCTTGCCCAGCACCAGCGACAGGTCGCGGTGGTTGCCGAACAGGATGTCGGTCAGGCCAATCAGTTCCGACAGTATCGTGCGCGGGTCGCTGTCCCAAGCCTCCCACAGCATCGTGCGATAATTGCCGTCGAAGCTCATCGGCACACCCAGCCGTTTCGCGGCGCGCGCCGCTGCGAGCGCCGCTTCGGCCGAACGCGGCCCGAGTGCGGGGGTGATCCCCGACAGGTGGAGCAGCCCGGCACCGGCGAGCAGCGCGTCCCAGTCATAATCCTCCGCGCCGGTCGCCGCGAAGCTCGACCCGGCCCGGTCGTAGACGATCTCTGACGAGCGCAGTCCCGCGCCGACGCTGAGGAAATAGAGCCCCATGCGGCCGGGGCCGTTCGTGACGGCAGCACAGTCGACGCCTGCGCCGCGCACCGCGGCAAGGGCTCCGCGACCCAGTGCATTGTCCGCAATTTTGCTGACCATCGCGCAATCATTGCCGAGATGCGCGAGCCCGATCGCGACATTCGCCTCGGCGCCGCCGACGTGGAGCGTCAGTGACGGCGATTGCATCAGCAGCTCCTTGCCCGGCGCGGTCAGGCGGATCAGCAGTTCGCCGAAAAATACCAGCTTGCCTTGCGCCATCCCTACTCCCGTTCGCCCTGAGCTTGTCGAAGGGCTGCTTTTTCTTATGGCCTCGAAAGGTAGAACAGTGCTTCGACAGGCTCAGCACGAACGGCTTTGAGGTTGATTTACCGCGCCAGCCAGCCGCCGTCGACGGCGAGGATATGGCCCTGGACATAGTCCGACGCACGCGATGCCAGAAATACCGCAGCACCGCCGAGGTCGCCGGGGTTGCCCCAGCGCCCTGCCGGGATCCGCTCCATGATCTGACGGTTGCGCACCTCGTCGCCTTGCAGCGCGGCGGTGTTGTTCGTCGCGATATAGCCGGGCGCGATCGCGTTGACCTGTATGCCCTTCGCCGCCCATTCATTGGCGAGCAGCTTGGTCAGCCCGCCAACCCCCGATTTCGACGCGGTATAGCTCGGCACGCGAATGCCGCCCTGAAAGGTCAGCATCGAGGCGATGTTGATGATCTTGCCGCTACCACGCGCGATCATTTGGCGGCCCACGCTCTGGCAGAGGAAGAACAAGGTCTTGAGATTGGTGTCCATCACCGCATCCCAATCGGCTTCGGTGAAATCGACCGCGTCGGCGCGGCGGATGATCCCGGCGTTGTTCACCAAGATGTCAATGCGCCCGAATTCGGCGAGCACCGCATCGACGAGCGGCTGTACCGCGCCGACGCTCGACAGGTCGGCAGCGAAATTCTCGCCCTTGCGGCTAAGGGCGCGCACCTTGCCGACCGTCTTGTCCGCCGCCGAACGCCCCGCCGCAGCAATGTCGGCGCCTGCTTCGGCGAGCGCGAGCGCGATTCCCTGCCCGATGCCGGTATTGGCGCCGGTGACGAGCGCAACCTGGCCCGAAAGATCGAACAGCCCGGCCATGTCAGGCGAGCGCCCGCTCCGCCGAAAGGCTCTTCAGATAGGCACTGATCGCATCGTCCTGCGAACTGGCATAGAAATACTCAGCGAACTTCTCGCCCGCGATCGCCGCGCGCAGCAAATCCTGATCGACTGCCTTCAGCACCGTCAGCATGTCGTGGCATGACGCGGCTTTGAGATCTTTGAGGATGCCGCGGTTCGTGCGCATGATTTCGGCGCGTTCCTTCGGATAGCCGAGCCCGCGTTCGCCATCGAACAGCTTGCGATAGACATCCTGCAGGTTGAGCTCCGCAGCCCAGCCGAAGCCCTTTGCATAGGGCATCGAAATCGCGTTGCCGTCATTGATCTGGCCGAACAGAAAGGCGTCGGTCGGATCGATCACCAGACCGCAAAACACGCCCGGCATCGCGTTGCACGCGAGCATCGAGCCCATGCCGGTGCCGCAACCGGTGACCACAAAATCGGCGGCTTTCGAGTTGAGGAGGATGCCCGCAAGCAGGCCGTTCATGATATAGGTCAGCGAAGCCGTGTCGTCCGCCGAATACATACCGTAATTGAACACCTCATGCCCGAGCGGCTCGGCGACCGTGGTCAGCGCGTCGTGGATGATAGCGTTCTTGGCGGCCTGGCTGTTTTCGGTGATCAGCGCGATCTTCATGATGCGGTTCCTTTGCTGGATTTTCACCAAGCTAGACATTTCGGTAACCGGTGTCAATATCGATGCCAATGAGATTGCGAGGCTGACCTAGACACCGGTATCCGTTTTCGGCAGATGGCGGTTTGTCGCGGTTGATTTCGCCACGCCGAGCGCCCATCACACCGGGCGAATGGCGGGACAGCAGCCCGAACCCGCAGAGGATTGGACGCAAATGGCGGCACAGAAAAAGGGCGTGGGCGGCAAGCAGCCGACGATCAACGATGTCGCCGCACTGGCCGGGGTGTCCAAAAAAACGGTCAGCCGGGTCATCAACCGTTCCGAATTCCTGACCGAAAAGACACGCAAAGCGGTCGAGCAGGCGATCGAGACGCTGGGGTTCGTTCCCAACCCGCAGGCCCGCGCGCTGGCATTCCGGCGCAACTTTCTGATCGCGCTGCTCCACGACAACCCCAATGCCCAGACGGTGCTGAATTTCCAGCAGGGCGTGCTCGACGCGATCAAGGACAGCGATCTGGCGCTGCTCGTCCGCCCGGTTGATCGCGGGTCGGAGCGGATGCTCGACGACGTCCGCACGTTCCTCGAAAAGCAGCGACCGATCGGCGCGCTGCTGTTGCCACCGATTTCGGAGAATGACGAGCTGGCGGCGCTCTGCGAAGACTTGGGGGTGCGCTATGTGCGCGTCGGTTCGGCGCCGCTCGACGATGCCAAGCATTGCGTGTCGTCGAACGACCGCGAAGTCGTTGCCGAGGCGGTGCGCGCGCTGATCGCACTCGGCCATCGCCGCATCGGTTTTGTACGCGGCCCGCAGGGCTTTCGCTCGGCCGCCGAACGCGAGAAGGGCTTTATGGAAGCGCTGGCCGAGGCGGGGCTCGACCTTCCCGATGCGTATAATGCGTCGGGAAACTACCGCTATGCCGCCGGGATCGAGGCGGGCGAGGCCTTGTTGTCGCTGCCCGAGCCGCCGACCGCAATCTTCTGTTCGAACGACGAAATGGCCGCCGGGGTGATGAGCGTCGCGCATGCCAAACGCATCGAGGTCCCAGGCGCGCTGTCGATCATCGGCTTCGACGACAGCCCGACCGCGACGCATATCTGGCCCGCTCTCAGCACGGTGCGCTGGCCGATCCGCGAGATGGGGGTGCGCGCCGCCAAGACGCTCGTGCCAGACTTTTTGCCGCTTGCCGACAAGGTCGACGAGAGCGACAGGGGGGTGCTGAATTCAACCTTCATCCAGCGACAATCGGTCGCCGCGCCCCAACAGAGCGATATCGCGCGCAGCCGTCAGGGATTACCAGGTTCGGTTGCTGAACCATAAATTTTGCATGTGTTTGCCCATTTCAATGCAAGCGCAGATCAGTTGTTTCCACGGGGCCGAACGGCAGCTTTCAGGTGCGAGCCGAGCATAGCCTTAACGGCCGACATCGGGCGCGAAGCGACCGTGGATCGCCCGCAGACATAACCTCCGCTTTCGGATTCTAGTCAGCGCCGGTCGCGATGGCCGACTTCAGTCGCTTCTGGAACGAAGGACCTTGATCCCGCCCGTTTTATTTTAAGTTGGGATACGCATCTGCCAATCAAACTAAGGAGCGCTTTTCCTGAAAAGGTCCTCGACTATTCCGGGGCCGGTTCGAAAGAGATCAGCCGAATTCGAAAAACGATCGGCGTATTTGGCGGAATTGGGCCTGCGCCTTTTGCACCGTAGGCGAGCTCGGCCGGGATCCAAACTTCCCATTCATCGCCGGGTCGCATCATTCGCAGGATCGCCTGCCAGCCAAGAATGACTGACCGCCCCTTGAGCGTGGCTGGCTCGCCGCGCGCGAAAGAGGAATCGAAAATTTCGCCGGATGGCAGGCGGCCCTCGTAATGCACCGTCACCATCCCGGAAAGCTTTGGATGCTCGCCATCTGCGGGACCGGAGGTCAGTATGCGATATTGCAGCCCCGGCAGGACGACCACGCCGTCCTTGCGCGCATTCTCCGCCAGAAAAGCTGCTCCGTCCCCTGGTTTGGCTGCCTTAGTGGGTGGCGCGACAAGCCCCGCCGATAGCGCGGCAGCAAGAGCCGCGAACACTGTCCATGTCCTAGAACGCGACCGCATCAAGGCCCATCTCCATTCGTCCGGCGCAGTTCGAGCCTCTGCATGGAGCGAGTGTGAAGCTGTGTCACCCCATCGCCTGGCGGCACGTCCTTTGCCGTCACAATATCCTCGGTCATCACGCCCCCGACGACCCGCGTCGAGACGACGAGAAGCAGGTCGCGATATTTGAAGGCGCTGACCAGCGTATCGCCAAAGAGGGTCGCCGGCAACCGGACGTCGACCCCCTCCGGAACGGTCCCTTCATCAATGTAGAGACTGGCTGCTCCTGTGCCGCGGCACAGCTTATAGTCCTTCACACCCTTTTCGACGCCTGCCTCGCGATAGGCGGTACGGAACGGCGTGCAGCTGTTATCAACCGTTGGCCAGTGCCCGATGTCACGAACGATCCGAACATCGGGCGCATCGGGTCGTCCGGGATAGTTGACGAGGCGTCCCTCCCAGCGACCACTCCAATCGGGCGGCGGGGAGGCGTCCCCGGCGGCGGCGGCGGCGAGCGCGAGAATGAGCGATCCGATCACAGGTCGATCCGGAAGCCGGCGTAAAAGAACCTACCGACGCTATCGAACTGCGCCCCGCCGAACCCGGCTCCATAGATGCTGAACGGGGGTTTCTTGTCCGCAACATTATCAACACCGAGATAGAAGCTCCGCCCTTCGCCAAAGTCGATCGCCATGCGGAGGTCATGATAGTCGTACGAGCCGGTTTTCACGAGGTCCGCCGACCGCCGATTCGGATTGAGCGCCGGCGCCCCATTCACGCTTTCGAAAAAGGCGACATCGTCATTCTTGTAGTAGACGCTCGATAGATAGCGCATGCGATGCGTCAGCTCGACCGGCCCCCAGTTGAGCATTGTCGCCCAAGTTGCCTGGAATCTCGGCGCGCTCGGCGTTTCGACGATCTGCGTCCGGAAATCGGGCAACGCCGGGGAGCGATAATCATCGCGCTTGAGCACATAGCTTGCCAGCCCCTGAAATGCGACGCGGGCATCGCCAAGCGGAACGGAATAGGAAAGGTCGGCATCGATGCCCGACGCAGTGAGCCGGGTGAGATTGATCGGAAACTGAGTCACCCGCACAATGTTGAATCCGGCATCGCGAACGACCAGGGGGCAGAAGGGATTGTCGAGCGTCGGGGCATCGACGCACTGCGACGGTATCCGAAACGGGCTGATCGTCGTGCTGTTTACCCCGGCGATCGCACCTTTGAGCTCGATATTGAAATAATCGACCGAAAGCCGAAGGCGCGGGATGAACCGCGGCTGAAACACGGCGCCGAAACTGTAGGTCGTCCCGCGCTCGACGTCGAGATTGGGGTTGCCGCTCGTCACTGTACCGATTGTGATCGGGATCGTCGGCGACTGAAAACTGGTCGGTATGCCAAGCGCAGCGCAATTGGCGCGGCGTGATGGAGTTCCCTGGGCAATGAAGCGGGCATCGCACGGATCGGTGATCTGGGTGGTTCCCGTGAGCGTTGGCTGGAAAAGTTCAGCAACATTGGGGGCGCGAACGGCGCGCTGGTACGAACCGCGCAGCGTCAGATCATCGATCGGCTGGTAGAGCGCGCTGACACCCCAGGATTCCGTCGTGCCGACGCGATCGAGATTATAGTCACTGATGCGCCCCGACAGGCCAAGCTCAAGCCGCCGGGCGCCAGCGACATCCGCAAGCAGCGGAAGTTTAAGCTCGCCATAAGCTTCAGACACCTCGACCGCGCCGGCAACGCCCGCGCCGCCCGACTGCGTTCGCCCCATCGTATCGCGGGGATCGGGCGTGTAGCGTGTCGATTCGCGGCGAAACTCAACGCCCGCAACAAACGCCACAGGACCGCCCGGCAGGCTCAGAAAGCCGCCGCTGTCGCCCGCAAGAAAGCCGCCCGCCAGATGCTGCTGAAGCAGCCCCCGCGACGTGGTCTGGATTGTGAGATAGTCGCGCGCTGCCTCGCTGACCGAACCGTCGCCGAAAAAATTGGCTGGCACGCATGTCGCTATATCTGGGTCGCTGCTGGCGGGGGCGGCGAGGCGCGATCGGCAGACGATGGCGCCGGCGGTGCCGAGTACCCCTGCCGTATCGACGACCGCATCGGCGGCGAGCAGCGTTCGCGGAACAATGACATTGTTGAAAAATTCGGTTTCGATTTCGGTTCGGCCGTAGCTGTAAGAAAGTTCATAGCGCAGCCGATCCGAAAGATCGCCCTTGAGGCCCACGACGCCGCGGTAGGTTTCGCGTGTGTTGCGCTCGCCGAACACACCGACATCGGTCAGGGCGCGGACAGCGACAAAATTGGGCGTCGCTGCGGTCGGACCATAGGCATTGAGCACGCCCAGGGCCTGCGGCGACAGATAGGGATTGCTCTTCGAAAACACAAACTGCTGGGTGAGCGGGCCGCTGAACGCCGAAGAACGCTGCCAGATCACATCCGCCTGACCGAAGAGAGTCGCGCTATCGCTGAGGTCGAAATGGGCGAGCAAGGTCCCAGAAACCCGCTCATTGTCGGGCAACAGCGAACCGGCCTCGATCGGTCCGTAGCCGTCACCGCCGTCGCTGATGCCAAGATTGGGATAGGATATTCGGCCGGTATTCGCCGGAGCAAGGCTACCGTCCGATTGGAAGCGATAGAAGGGAGGCCCATAGGGAAGCGTACCGCCGTTCGAATAAGACAGGAAACGGATGTCATCGATCGGAATGGTCAATGGTTGGCCAGGCTGCGCCGCGAGCGGGTTCTGGATGAAGTCGGACTGGCCGCGCGCAAAATCGCGGTCGGGGTACCGGAGAGCATCCCGGCGCGCATATTCGGCGGAGATCGCGACGTTACCACGATCCCCCGCAAAGTTGCGGCCAGCCACGATACCGACGGTCTGCGCCCCGGCATCGCCGCGATCCGATATGCCAGCCTGACCGTGCAGCGACAGGCCTTCATAATCCTGCTTGAGGACAAAGTTCACAACCCCCGCGATCGCGTCCGCGCCATAGACGCTGGACGCCCCTCCGGTCAGAATATCGACCCGGTCGATAAGCTCGGCCGGGATCGTGTTCGTATCGGGCTGCGATATCTGCTGCGTGCTCGACACAAGGCGTCGACCATTCTGCAGCACCAAGGTGCGCGAGGGACCGAGCCCGCGCAGATCAAGCAGGTTGATCCCCACCTGTCCCGGCGCCTGAGTGCCGAGCGCCGTCGACGCGGCCTGTGTACCGGAAGTGCGAAATTGCGGAAGGAGGCTGAGTTGATCGCCGATCGAGATGCTGCCGCTGCGCGTCAGAGCCGAATCGCCGCGCAGCTGCGCCACCGGGGCAGCCGTTACGGGACCCGCCGACTGGAGGCGCGAGCCCGTCACCACAATCTCGGCATCGGACGGCGCGGATTCGGCCGCCAGCGCAGTGGGCGCGGTGCTGGCTGTCCGCGCGCGGCGCAGAACGATGACGCGACCGTCGTCGGATGCAATTTCAAGACCGCTGCCACGCAAAAGTTCGGCAAGCGCGTCGCGCACATCGCGCACGCCGCTGATCGCTGGGGTCCGGAACGCGCGCAACGCATCGACCGGCGCGACGATCTGCACGCCGGCCTGCCTACCAAACTCAGGAATCGCAGTCGCCGCTGGCTGCGGCGCAAGGTTGAAGCTGCGCTGCTGCGCCAGCACGGGCGTTGCAGCGACAAGGCCAAGCAGCGCGACGCCGGTGCATAATGCGGTGCGATAAGGATTCATATGTCCCCCCTGTTAAGATGGCGCCCCCCCCCGGCGCCTTCATAAACGTCGATGCGCGAACACCGATTTTCCGCCATCGGCTATTCGACGAAGATTCCTTCGTCGGTTTCGCGCACGCGCGCGCCGATCGAAAGCGCCGCCGCCCGTGCGAATCCGCGCGGGTCATTGGCAGCAAACCAGCCCGACAGCGTGTGCTCCGCCAGACGCGGGTCTTCGACGATGATCCTGGGCCCGCCGTAACGCGCGAACTCGCGGACCGCGTCGTCTAGGCGGTCGCCATCGAGCGCGATCATGCCCGACCGCCACGCAAGCTCGCGATCGACTTCCTCGCTCGCGAGCGTGTTGACGACCGCCGCGGAGGACGGCGCGACGTGCATCTCCATGTTAGCGGTGAGCAGGCGGAGCAGGCGTCCCGACCGCGAGCGCACTTCCACCTTGCCTTCCCGAACCGTCACGATCGCCCCGCCCCGCCCGTCGTGCGCGACGCTAAAGCTGGTTCCGACCGCGATCGCGTCAACCGGGCCCGCCTTGACGACAAAGGGACGATCACGATCTTTCGCGACATCAAACAAGGCCTCACCAGCGAGCAATTCGACGTCGCGCCGCGAGCGCGCGAAGCGCACCTCGAACCGGCTGGCGGTGTCGAGAGTCGCGCGTGATCCATCGCCGAGCGCGACCGTGCGAACCTCGCCCCGCGCCGTCGCAACCGTCTCTGCCCGCGGCAGCAGGAAATAGGTGAACATAAGCGCCGCACAGGCGGCGCCTGCCGCGCCGATCCAGCGGCGACGGGAGGAGGTGCGAACGATTTTCTCTGCCTCCGACGTGTCGACATCGGGCCGCCGCAAAGCACGCGCGCGGTCGGCGAAAGCCATCACAGCCTGCGCACGCGCGAAGGCCCCCTGACGACGCGCATCGCCGGCGAGCCAGCTGCTTAGCCGTTCAGCGTCCTCTGCGGATAGCGGGCCCCGATCGAGCCGCGCTACCCAGCGGACAGCTTCGGATTCAATCGCCGAGCTGGTCTCGCGGTCCTGCATAACGTCCTTTCATATTGTTCTTTTGCGTCGATGCTTTGGCGGGTCTTTTTCCGCCACGTCCAAGAAGGTCGGAGACGATCGTTATTGCCTTGCCGATCTGCTTTTCCACCGTGTTTTCAGAGATTCCGAGGGCGGCCGCGGTCTCGCGCTGCGACAGGCCATCGACTTTGCGAAGACGGAAGACCTCGGCGCAGCGCGGCGGAAGTTTCGCGATCGCTGCGGCGAGTTCGCGCAGTTCCATTCGGGCCCCCGCAACGTCTTCAGGCGTGGGTTCGTCCCCCGCTATCTCCAGCGCCGCGAGATCTGCGACGCTGTGGATCGAGACGATGCGCGACCGCCGCAGCTGCTGCAGGATGATCGATCGCGCCACCTCGAAAAGATAGGCGCGCGGCGTGTGAATGTGCGCGACGCTCGCGAGGTTGGCGACCACCGCATAGCTTTCCTGAACGATATCATCGACATCGATATGGTCGGCGGACTGTGCCGCCAGCCAGCGGCGCAGCACAGGCTCGTGAGGGAGCACGTTCTGCGATATCCAGATCGCCCGTTCGGCACTGCCGATAAAGGTCATGGCAACAGCAGCGAACGGAGGGCGGGATCGGGATCGGGATCGATCCGGCAGACATCATCGAAAATCATTGCCGACGGCGCCGCAGGGGAAAATGGCCGCCAGACCGGCAGGTCTCTGCCAACAGGGCTTCCGGTGCGTGCAAAGCGCGCCCAGGTGCCAGCCATCACGCGCGCCAGGCGGCGCGGTCGCTCGCCGCCGCCTGTCGCTTGGTCGCAAAGGTCGGTATTGGCAAAGATGAAGGGCACCTCCGCCCCATGATAGGCGCGGGGCCTGCCTTCGAGAAGGGGCGTTCGCCAGTCGAAGATATAGGTCCAGCTCGGTGCGTGGCGGGCCGCTGCGCGGAGCCGCGCGATGTGCAACGCCCCCATGCGAAAATGGCGCCCCGACAGAATGGCGGCGACCTCGACGGGAGACGCGCCCGGATTGTCGCTGCGCGCTGCTGTAACGGCCAGCCCAGCCCGCTCACCAAGGTCACGCGCAACGCTTGTCGTCAGCGCGTCCCAAGTCATGGCCTCCGCTTCCGGAGCATCGACGCTCCGCGGGAATTCATGGCGCGTGGTTCCGACCAGCAGCGGAATGTCACGCGAGATTTCCGATGGAACCGTGCCGAACGGCTGGTCGGGCAGGCTTGGTACGCCTGCGACCGGCTGCCAGTACCAGGCGGGCGGATGAAGATCCAGCGGACGCGCCGCGATGCGCTGGATCTGTGCCGACGCCTTCCCGGCTGCGTCGAGAAGCCGCGACACCGGCAAGGCCCGTAGCGCCGCCAGGTCCGGCGTCTTGCCGATGTCCAGTGCCTCGATCCACGCATCGGCGAGGGCCCGCCCACTGGCCCGTTCGTGCACAAAGGGCCGTGCGCCACTCTGGATGATCGCCTTATGAAACAATCCGCGCGCAGCCGGCATCCCAAGGAGGACGCTGATCTTGAAACCACCACCTGACTGACCAAACAGAGTCACGTTGCCAGGGTCGCCGCCAAAGGCGGCGATATGTTCGCGCACCCAGCGCAGAGCGGCGACAATGTCGAGCATTCCGACGTTGCCGGCGTCTGGATCGCCACCCGCGAGCCCGGACACATCGGCAAACCCAAGCACCCCGGTGCGGTGATTGAGGCTGACGACCACAACATCTTGCTCGCGCGCAAGATTTTCGCCGTTGGTCGCCAGAAAATGCTGGCTCGACCCGCCACCGAACCCCTGCGCGTGCAGCCAGACCATGACCGGACGCGCTGGGGCGTCTGCCTCGGGCGCCCAGACATTGACGCGCAGGCAGTCCTCGCTCGCCAGCGTGATCGGCCCGCGCTGCAACAGGAAGGGCCATTCGCTCGTGCTTTCGTCGGCTTGACGCTCCTCGCTCGGGCAGGTGGGGCCATAATTATAGGCCCGCCGCACCCCGATCCAGGGTGCAAGCGGCGGCGGCGAGCCGAAACGATGCGCCGCAGTCAGCGTAGCGGAATAAGGCAGGCCGAGGAATATGCGCACGCCGCCACGCTCGAAGCCGGCAACCGACCCGCTTGCCGTCTCACAGCGGACCCCGGTGTTAACCCGCACGCCTTCGGGGCCCTGTTTTTGCCGCGGCGCGGCTGCCGCGCCGTCGGCCAGAATGGCACCTAAAGCCGCGGCGCCAAGCAGCTCGCGTCTCGCAATCGTCATACCCGTCCCCTTTTGCCCACGATGTAACGATGCGCGAAGAGCAATTTTCCGCCATTTGTTTGACGCGTGTGCCTGCAGAGGCGCAACATTGGTCAACCCGTCCGGTGGAGCTTACGTTGCGCGGCAATGCGGCAGTACGGCAGTGCGACCACTAATCCGACCGAGATACCGGCACTTGGGAAGCACAAATATAGTAGGAAGAGGTCAGGTGCAGCACGTCATTTGATGTCGGTTCCCGCACATGCGAAAATCTGCACGCCATGATAAAACGTAATGGCGTTTTCGTCCCAGACTGGTTGGCTGCAGAGTGTCGGCTGTTGGCGCTTGGTAAGCGGAAAGCGGTCAAACCGCTATCACGGCCAGGATCAGCGGCCTAACGACCGCATATTTCCCTCGCCAAATACGTCTCTCAGTCGGAATCCATGATGCTCAAAACGGCCCCACCCCCCCGAAATGAGGGCATAAAACCGCTAGCGGAAATCCCGTTAACATGTTGATATATATAGAAAAAGACTGGATGGTGGGCGCTGACGGGCTCGAACCGCCGACCCTCTCGGTGTAAACGAGATGCTCTACCAACTGAGCTAAGCGCCCCCGAAATCCGGGAAGCGCGCCCCTGCCACAACCGGCCACCGCTGGCAAGCCGTAGCTATTCCTCCAGCGCCTCGAAATAGCGCGCAAGCGCGTCGCACGCGCCTTCGGCCAGCGCGATGAAGATGCGGCGGCCGTCGTGCGGGTCAGCTTCGCGGATGAACAATCCGGCGTCGGTCATCGTCTTGATCCAGCGCAGCGCCGTCGTTGCCGGAACGGCAGCGGCGATACACAGGCTTGATACCGATACAGGCTGGCGTTCGAGCCGTGCCGCGTAAAGGTCGAGCAGCATGTCCCACGCCGGATCGGCGAACAGGTCGGCGGGGAAAAATTGCTCGCGCATTCGCCGCTGGCGCAGCATTTGGCGCACCGCCTTGGCGCGTTGCCGGTCAAGGATGCGCTGTTCGGGGACGAAGCTGCGCGGAATTGCGGCATAGTCGCGGATCGGCGCGCGAACCTGCCCCGGATAGTCGGCATAGTCTCCGCCCTGCGGCGCAAAGCCGGTCGGAGTACCTTCCAGTCCGCGCCGACCCGCCAGATCGCCGAGCAACCGGGATATGCGCGCCACCTCCTCCTGCAACTGGTCGATCCGCTCCATCGCATCGCCCCGCGCATTATCGTGGACCATCATCCGCGGCGCGCGGCGGGCTGCCGCCAGGGCCATTCGCCGATCGGTTCCATCGGCATCGATCAGATATTCGGTTCGCAGCGTTTCGGGTACCACGCCCGCAATACGGTCGAGCGCTGCGAGCGTCGTCTCGCAGATCAGCCTGCTCTTTCGCTCGACCGCGACCGCAAACAGATCGGCCAGCGTTGCGGATTCGATCGCGTCTGTCGCAGCAATCCAGACAATGTCGATGGCGCCCATTTGTCGCAAATGTTCCGCAGCACGCGGCGCCGGAACGACCGCGGCAATGCGTATGCCATCGCCCTGTTCAACGTCCGGGACGGCATGCTGCGGCCCCACGAACACCAGCGACGAGGGGACGCCCCTATGCGCCAGATGACCGAACGGCAGAGGCGCTCCCCAATCCCCCGCATCCCCGTCATTGCCGGGAAAGGCCGCCGCGTCCGACCGAATCCACATGTCATGGTCCATCATCTAATGTTCCCTCCTGCTTGCTCCACCTTGGCGTAACTATGTCGTCATTTCGGCGATATTCACCTTTTGTTCGTTCGTATTCGCCGCCAATTCGGACCCATTTGCCGGATCTGCCGTGGGTTGATGCGGGTTTATGGCGATGAATTTAGTTCAAAATGGACATGGTTTGTTCTTTTCGTCAACCGATTTTCGCCGCTTGCCAAGGAGCCCCGCGCCGGTCAGGCGAGGCTATGACGAACGGACGCTCTTCGTTGATCCGACTCCGCTGGCGGCGGCGCTTACGGTCGGTGGCCGCGCTGATGGTGCTGACCGGTCTCGCTTTGACAACATGGGCGTGGTTGCCCGCACCCACGGTCACCGTACCGCTGGTCCATGTGATCGACGGCGACAGCCTGACGGTTCGGCAGGATGACACCGCGCTGTCGATCCGGCTTTCGGGTGTCGATGCGGTCGAATATCGACAGGATTGCGCCCGCGCCGCCGCGCGTTGGCCCTGCGGGCAGGAGGCGCGATCGGCGCTGGCGAAGCTGGCCGGTCGCGGGCCGCTCCATTGCGAATTGACGGCAAAGGATCGTTACGCACGCACGCTCGCCACATGCCGCACCGCTGTTTTCCCGAATGGGCTGGACCTGGGCGCCGAACTGGTACGGCAGGGCTGGGCGGTCGCGACCAGCGATGCCTATAGGATCGAGGAAGCCGAAGCGCAGGCGCGGCGGCGCGGCATCTGGCAGGGCGACTTTGTCCGGCCCGCCGACTGGCGCGCGGCGCACGAGCGCCCTGCGACGGCGCTGACGACGCCCGACTCGTAGCAAAAACGCACCCGCTATGCCTCGGCGCCGTTTCGGGCTAGGGCGAGCGTCATGAACAGTGTGTTTCCCGTCATGATCGGCGGCGCGATCGGCGCCGGTGCCCGCCATCTGGTGGGCCAGGCGATGCTCGCGCGGCTCGGTCCCGGCTTCCCTTGGTGGACGCTGACGATCAATATCGTCGGCAGTCTCCTCATGGGCCTGCTCATCGGTGCGCTCGCGCGCGGCGATGGCATTAGCGATACAGTGCGGCTGTTCGTCGGCGTCGGAATCCTCGGCGGCTTCACCACCTTTTCCTCTTTCAGCATGGAATTCTGGATGCTTTTCGAACGCGGCCAAAATGCGCAGGCGGCCGCCTATGTCCTCGCGTCGGTGATCGGAGCGATCGCGGCGTGTGGGCTGGGCCTGTTCATCATGCGACAGATACCGGCATGACCGGCGCCAAGCCACAGCTCGACAGCGCCACGATCGCCGAGGAGGACGACGGCATCCGCCTCGATCGCTGGTTCAAGCGCCACCGCGAAGGCACGCCGCATGCGTTGCTCGCGCGCTGGGCGCGGTCGGGGCAGTTGACCCTCGACGGCAAAAAGGCCGATGTGTCCGACCGCATCGCCGCGGGTCAAAAGCTGGTGATGCCGACGCCGCCGGTCGAAGCCGCGGCGCGTCCGGCGCGCAAGGGCCGTCCGCTGACCGATGCCGATATCGAGTTGGCGACCGGGATGATGATCCACCGCGACGCGAGCGCGATCGTACTCAACAAGCCGCCGGGGCTGGCGACGCAGGGCGGTACCAAGACCGACAGCCATGTCGACGGGCTGCTCGACGCGCTGAAATTCGACGGGCCAACGCGGCCCAAGCTGGTCCACCGGCTTGACAAAGACACATCGGGCGCGCTGCTGATCGCGCGCACCCCGCGCGCCGCCGCCTATTTCGCGAAGAGTTTTTCGAACCGCAGCGCGAAGAAGACCTATTGGGCGTTGATCGTCGGGGTGCCCGACATCCAGCAGGGCGAGATCGACCTGCCGCTCGCCAAACAGCCGGGGTCGGGCGGCGAGAAGATGCACGTCCATGACGACGGTCTGCCGTCGAAAACCCGATACCGTGTCATCGAGCGCGCCGGGAACAGCGCCGCGTGGGTCGAGCTGCAGCCGCTGACCGGCCGCACCCATCAGTTGCGCGTCCATATGGCGGCGATCGGCCATCCGATCGTCGGCGACGGCAAATATGGCGGCAAGGGCGCGTTCCTGACCGGGACGATCAGCCGCAAGATGCATCTGCACAGCCGCCGCCTGCGCATCGATCATCCCGACGGCGGCGCAATCGATGTCAGCGCAGAAGTGCCGGACCATTTCGCCGCCAGCCTTGACGCGCTGGGCTTCGACCTGCTGCTGGGCGAGGTCGGGATCGATCCGACCGATAAAGGCCCGCCGCCCAAAGCGGCGCTGAAGGCGCAGGCGAAGGCGCACAGCAAACAAATCCGCAAGGCGCGGCGCGGCGAACGCCGCGGGCGCACTGCGGAGGGCAAGCCCACCGACTTTGTCGGCAAGCCGAAACCCAAGCCCAAGGCGAAATCGGGCAAGCCCGGCAAACCGGCGCCCGCAAAAGCCGCAGGCAAAAAACCGAGCGCGAAGAAACACCCGGCGCGTCCACCGCGAGCAAGCTGATGCATCCCAACTCCGCCTTTCGGCCGCGCCAAGACGACCTGGCCGAACTGCTGGTCCGCGAGATCGGCTTTGCCGCGATCTTCGCCGCCACCCCCGACGGCCCACGCGTTGCGCACGCGCCGGTGGTTCTCAGCGACGACCTGGCCACGCTGCAATTCCACCTCGCGCGCGGCAATGCGCTGACCCGGCACCTCGATGGCGGAACGGCCCTCGCAGTGGTGCAGGGGCCGGATGCCTATGTCAGCGCCAGCTGGTATGAGGCAGCCGACCAGGTGCCGACGTGGAATTATGTCGCGATTGAAATGGAGGGCGTCGTCGGCAAGCTCGACGACGCAACGCTCATCGCCCACCTCGACACGCTGTCGGCGAACCATGAGGCGCGCGTCGGCGCCAATCCCCCATGGACCCGGGACAAGATGAGCCCCGCGCTGTTCAGCAAGATGACCGGCGCGATTACCGGTTTCGAACTTCGGATTACCGCTTGGCGCCCCACGATCAAGCTGTCGCAGAACAAGTCCGCCGACGAACGCGAGCGCGTTGCCGCGGGCGTCGAGGCAACGGGCCATGGCGCGCTCGCGCAGTTGATGCGCCACCTTGGCGACGATAGGGAGGGCGCATGACCCAAGCCGACGACGCGCTCGCCAAGAAACGATATTTCGCGATTGTCGCGATGCGCCTTGCGGGCGCGTTGCTGGTCCTGATCGGCTTCGTGCTGATTCGCGGCGGTTGGGAGCTGGCGGGGCAGCCGACCGACCGCTGGATCGGCGTCGCGCTGGTGTTGATCGGCGCTTTCGATTTCGCTGTGATGCCGCGGTTGCTCGCGCGGCGCTGGCGCTCCCCCAGAAACCTGTGAAGCGCTTCTGGAAAGAGGTCGCCGTCGTCCCGCAGGACGGTGGCTGGGGTGTCGCGCTCGACGGACGGCCGACGCGCACGCCGCACCGCGCACCGCTGGTGGTGGCGAACACGGCGCTGGCCGAAGCGATCGCAGCCGAATGGCAGGCGCAGGGCGAGACGATCGATCCGCGTGCGATGCCGATGACCGGGCTCGCCAATGCCGCGATCGACCTCGCGACGCCCGACCCGGCGGGGTTCGGCGAACCCGTCGCCGCCTATGCGGAAACCGACCTCCTCTGTTACCGCGACGACCGCGATGCGGCGTTGCAGGCGGAGCAGGTGGCGGCGTGGAACCCGATCCTGGCGTGGGCCGAAGCGCAATTCGGGGTCGAATTCATCATCACGCAGGGAATACTCCCAGTCGACCAGCCGCCCGCGACGGTCGCGGCGCTGCGGGCTGCCACGCTGGGACATGACCCTTGGCGGATGACAGCGCTGACGCCGCTCGTGACGATCGGCGGATCGCTGGTCGCCGGGTTGGCCTGCATGGCGCAAGCGTTCCACCCCGAGCATTTGTGGGACGCAGTCAGCCTAGACCAATTATATCAGGAACGCCGCTGGGGCGCCGATGCCGAGGCGCAGGCGCAACGCGCCGCCCACAAGCGCGACTGGGACAATGCGGTGCGGTTTTTGGGGTTGATCTAAACCGATCCTCCCTGTCGCGTAGCGATGGGGAGGTGGCGACGGAGGGGCCATAACGCTGCCGTCGCTGCCCCTCCACCATCCACTTCGCGGACGGTCCCCCTCCCCATGGCTTCGCCACAGGGAGGATTTCAATCCACGAAATTCGGCTTCCGCTTCTGCATCCCGGCCATCACCGCCTCCATCTGGTTCGGGGTGCGGATGACCTTCACCTGCTCGTCGCTTTCGGCCTGCAAAATCTCCGCGTCGGTCGCATCGGCCAGCATGTTGCACAGCCGCTTGGCGCCGCGGATCGCATGGGGGTTTTTGTCGGCGATCACCGCGGCCAGCTCCAACGCCTTGGCCAAAGGATTATCGGACACATGCGTCGCGAACCCGAGCAGCTTCGCCTCCGAGCCGTTGAACTCGCGGTTGGTGTAGATCATCTCGCGCAGCACGTCGTCGGCGACCTGCGTGCGCCACAGCGCCATCCCGGCGACGTCGGGGACCAGCCCCCAACGCATCTCCATGATCGCGATCCGCGTGTCGGGATGGACGATGCGGATGTCGGCGGCGGCCATGATCTGGCTGCCCGCGCCAAAGGCAACACCGTGCACCGCGGCGATGACCGGTACCGGCAGTTCGCGCCACCCCCACGCTGCATATTGCGGACCATTGGCAATCCCGTGCGCACGCTCGGTCAAACTGCCGCCGGTGCTGCTCGTCCCGGGATCACACTCATTGCTCAGGCTGGAGAGATCAAGCCCGGCGCAAAAGGCACGCCCCTCTCCCGACAGGACGACGACGCGCAGCCCCGCCATTGCCTTGAGCGTATCGATCGCCTCGGTCAGCGCCGCCCACATTGCGGGGTCGAGCGCGTTCATCTTGTCGGCGCGGATCAGCCGCACATCGGCGATGCCGCCGTCGAGCATGGTGATCGAAATCCGGTCTTTCATCGAGGAATCCCTTTCAGCGCGGCCTCAACCAACGGAAGCTGGTCATTGCCGAAATACATATCATCGCCATCGACAAAAATCGTCGGCGATCCATAGCCGCCGCGCGCGATCAACTCGTCGGTATTGGCGCGCAGCCGCGCCTTCACTGGGTCGCTGTGCGCAGCTGCGGCAAGCCCTGCGCCGTCGAGCCCCTCGGCATCGGCAACCGCCGCCAGCACCCCCGGATCGTCGAGATTTTCCTGCCGGTCAAAATAGCTAACGAAGACCGCCGCCGCAAAACGCAAAAGCGCCGCCTGATCCTCCTCCAGCGCGCAGCAGAACCGCATCGCAGCGATGCTTTTGGCCGGATGCCATTGCGAAGGAAAATTCATCGGTACGCCTGCCAGCCGCGCCCAGTCCTGGAGCACCTTCCAGCTATGCTGGAGCCGCCGATTGTCCGCCTGCTCGCGCGCTGCATAGACGGCGGGGTTAACCGCATTGAACACCCCGCCGACCAGGATCGGCCGGTACAGGGCGGTCGCGCCCGTCCGCTCAAGCACGCCAGGCAGATTGTGAAATGCAAGGCAGGTCCAGGGCGACGACAGGTCGAAGAAAAATTCGACACGCGCGCTCATGCTCAGGTCTCCGCCTTCGCCTTGTCCCAATATTGATCACGGAGCAGGCGTTTGTAGAGTTTGCCAGTGTCGTGGCGTGGCAGCGTTTCCAGAAAGTCGATGCGCCGCGGGATTTTCACCCCCGACAGTTTCTCACGGGCATAGGCAATCAGTTCGCCGCGGAGTTCGTCGGTCGCATCCGCCATATCGGCGGGCTGGATCACCGCGATCACCTCTTCGCCCATTTCGTCGTGCGGCCCGCCAACCACGGCGACGTCGGCGACCTTCGGATGGTTGACGAGGTGATTTTCAATCTCCTGCGGATAGACGTTGACGCCACCGGTGATGATCATGAAGCTCTTGCGGTCGGTGAGGTACAGAAAACCCTCTTCGTCCAGCTTGCCGACATCGCCCAGCGTCGACCATCCCTTTGAGTTACGGCTCGACGCGGTTTTCTCGTCATCGCCGTGATATTCAAAGACATTCTCGCTTTCGAAAAAGACCGTGCCTTCCTCGCCCACACCAAGCTCGGTCTCGTTATCCTCGCCCATGATATGCACCGTGCCCAAGATCGGGCGACCGACGCTGCCCCGGTGGGTCAGCCAATCGGCGCTGGAGATGAAGGTCATGCCATTGCCTTCGGACCCGGCATAATATTCGAAGAGCACCGGCCCCCACCAGTCGATCATCGCCTGCTTGACCGGGATCGGGCATGGCGCGGCGGCGTGGATCGCGACCTTCAATGACGAGGTATCGTAGCGGGTACGAACCTCCTCGGGCAGTTTCAGCATTCGCACAAAATGCGTCGGCACCCACTGGCTGGAATTGACGCGATATTTTTCGATGTGCGCCAGCGCCGCTTCGGGATCGAACTTCTTCATCAGGACGACGGTGCCGCCCAGACGGTGGATCGTCATCGACCAGCGCAGCGGCGCGGCATGATAGAGCGGCGCGGGCGACAGATAGATGCTGTCCGCATTGATCTGGAACACCGCAGAGGCGAGCATGACCAGGCTGTTCATCGCGTCGATCGCCGGCTCTTCGGGCAGCGGCACGCGCACCCCCTTGGGCCGCCCGGTTGTCCCCGACGAATAGAGCATGTCGACCCCGGCGCGCTCGTCGGCGACGGGGGTCGCAGGCATCGCGGCAACCGCATCCTCCCAGCTGGCCCAGCCTGCAATCTCGCCGCCCATCGCAAAGCGGGTGATTGTCGTGGTCAGCTGCTGCGCCGCGGCGCCCAGGCTGGCCGATACGACGAGCATCTTGGCGCCCGAATTTTCGAGGATATAATCGGTCTCGTCCTGCGTCAGCCGCGATGAGATGCAGACGTAGCGCAGCCCCGACCGCTGCGCGCCCCAGGTCAACCCGTAATAATGTGGGGTGTTGTCGAGCATGAAGGCGACGACATCCTCATGCCCCAGCCCATGCGCGCGAAACAATTGCGCGGCGCGATTCGACGCCGCGTCGAGTTCGCCATAGCTGATCGCCTCTCCCGTTTCGGCGACAATGATCGCGGCTTTGTCGGGGTTGCTGCGGGCATGAACGGAAGGGTGCATCGGGCCATCATCTCCGGGAATCGTTGGTTTCTTATGTCCCAGATCAGTAGCAAGCTGAAACTTTTGGTCAAGCGAGGGGAGGGAAACACGCGGCTTCGGGCGTCGATGACATCGGATCGGGCCGCGTTCGCAAAGCATAACCCTGCCCCTTCACGGTCCACAGCATCGGCCAAGCGAAGCCGCGATCGACCTTGGCGCGCAGCCGCGACATATGCACTTCGACGCGGTTGGTGCCGGGGTCAAAATCGAGCCGCCACACCGCGCGGAGCAGCGCATCGCGCGACATCGGCCGGTCGGGAACGCGCGCCAGATTGGCGAGCAGGTCGAACTCGCGCAGCGGCAGGCGGATCAGCCGCCCTGCGCGCTCGACCCGCCGGTCGATCAGATCGATGCGAAGCTCGCCCGCGCCGATCTGCCCCGCCGTCAGCCGCGCGCGCCGCAGCAAGCCCGCAATGCGGGCAAGTATTTCGGGCAAATTCCTGGTCCATCCTGCGGCATCATCCGCACCTCCGCGCAGGGCCAACAACCGGTCGGCGACGCTGTCGCGATCGGACAGCGCCAGCATCGGACGGCTGCCCGCAATGCTGCGCGCGAGGCGAACGAATTCTGCGGGTTCCTGCCAACCGAGAAAGGGGTTGAGGACGAGCATATCGAAACAGCCGTCGAGCCACGGCCGCAAACCCGCAGCGGGTGGCGCGAGCCGCTGGGCGCGCCACCCCTCGGCGACGATGGCCCCGGCGAGCCGCTCGGCCCGCGTTTCGTCAGGATGGAAAAGCGCCACCACGGGCGCCGCGAGGCCGGGCGGGTGCGGCGTTTCGGATCCAATATATGCGGTCGATCGCATCCACGCTCCCTCGCCCCGTCTTACGATCTACCCAGCGCACCGGGCATTGCGCGACACCGCGCCTGTGCTAACTCCGCAGCATGAATGCAGCCCAGATCCTCGACGGCGACTTCGCCACCCTGCCCGACCTGGTCCGTGCCCATGCCGCGGAACGTCCCGATGCCGTAGCGGCTGCCGACGCCGAGCGGCGGCTGAGCTGGTCCGAACTGGATCAATTGGCCGACCGAATCGCGGCGCGCTTGCAGCAGGACGGCTTTGCCAAAGGCGACCGCACCGCGATTGCCGGACTGAACAGCGTCGAGCAGATGGCCGTCATCATCGGCACGCTGCGCGCGGGGGGCGTCGCGGGACTGGTCACCAACAGCGCGACAGGCGAACAGATGGCCGCGATGATCGCCGATACCGGAGCGCGCCACCTGTTCATCGACAGCGCGGCGAAAGCGAGCCTGGAAGGCCAGGTGATTACCGCCAGCGACCTGATCGCGATGGACGGCAGCGAGGCGGGGACGCCACTCGACGCGTGGCTGGCACTGGCAGGCGCCAAGCACACGCCGGTCGAGATCCTGCCCGAGGACGGTTTCAACATCATCTATTCGTCGGGGACGACCGGCATACCGAAGGGCATCATCCACAGCCATGCGATGCGGTGGCAGCATATCATCCGCGGCGCCCCTGCTTATGGTCCCAACGCGGTCACCATATTATCGACCCCGCTCTATTCGAACACGACGATGGCGAGCTTCCTGCCGACCGTCGGGTCGGGCGGCCAGACCGTGCTGATGAAGAAATTCGACGCCCGCGGGTTCCTCGAACTCGCGGCGCGCGAGCGTGCGACCAACACCATGCTGGTCCCGGTGCAATATCGCCGCATCATGGCGCTGGAGAATTTCGACAGCTTTGACCTCAGCAGCTTTGTGGTCAAATACTGTACCTCGGCGCCCTTCCCCGCATCGCTTAAGGCCGATGTGCTCGCGCGCTGGCCCGGCGGGCTGGTCGAAATCTACGGAATGACCGAGGGCGGCGCGGCGTTCATTCTGGAGGCGCATCAATTCCCCGACAAGCTGCACACGGTCGGCCGCCCCGCGCCAGGCCATATCGCCAAGGTGATCGACGAGGCGGGTAACGAACTGCCGCAAGGATCGGTCGGCGAAGTCGTCGGCCGCTCGCCCGCGATGATGACCGGATATAACAACCGTCCCGACGCGACCAAGGCGATGCACTGGTACGATGCGGAGGGAAATCTCTTCTATCGCCACGGCGATATCGGGCGGATCGACGAGGACGGGTTCCTGACCCTGATGGACCGCGCCAAGGACATGATCATTTCGGGCGGCTTCAACATTTTCCCGAGCGACCTCGAAGCGATCCTGCTCGCCGACGACCGCGTCGTCGAGGCCGCCGTGGTCGGGATGCCGAGCGAGGAATGGGGCGAAACCCCGGTTGCCTTCGTCGTCCTGAAGGACGGCGCCGATGCTGAGGCAGTTCGCGCGGATTGCAACGCCAAGGTCGGGAAGACGCAGCGGATCAGCGGCATCACCGTGGTGGACGAACTGCCGCGCAGCCCGATCGGTAAGGTGTTGAAGCGGGAATTGCGCGACTCCTACGCCACGTGATCCTCCCTGTCGCGCAGCGATGGGGAGGTGGCAGCGCGAAGCGCTGACGGAGGGGAGGCGATAACGCTACCGTCGCAATGCCCCTCCACCATTCGCTTCGCGAGCTTTCCCCCTCCCCATGGCTTCGCCACAGGGAGGATTGATCAGCCCAATCCAGCCGCCTCTATCGCCGCCAGCGCGCTTTGCAGGCGCGCGTCGCCATCGCCCTCGACCCACGCCCATTTGAGCTTGCGCCGTTCCAGCTCGCCGATCGCGAGATCCATGAACTGCCGCCGCGCCAGGTCGCTGCCGAACAGGCGGGTGCCGTCCTCCTGCCATTCAAGGTCCATCGCCGGCACCAGGTAGAGGTCCGCAACATCGTCCCACAGATCGATTTCGGGCAGGCGGCGGCCGAGCAGCATGATCGCCCATGCCTGCGTCATCAGCGCATCGGTATCGGAGATCAGCCATTCGGGATTTTGCGCCAGCGCTTCGCGGGTTGCCGCGATATGGCCGTCGAAGATTGCCAGCAGGTCGATGTCGTCCAGATCGGTCCCGTTCGCCTCGGCGTAGGTGCGGCCATATTCGGGGACGACAAGCCCGCCCAGCCGCAACGCGAGGCGCGGTGCCAGCGTCGATTTGCCGGTGCTTTCGGCGCCGTGGAAACAGACATGATGGGTCAAGCCGCCACCCTGTCCGTTGCCGCGGCGCGGCGCCACTGGATCAGCCCGTCGATCGACAGGCCGAGCAGCACGACATAGACCGCGCTGGTCGCATAAAGCCCGCGCCAGGCGAACAGCGGGATCGCGATCAGATCGACGATGATCCACAGAAACCAGCTTTCGACCCGCCGCCGCGCGAGTAGCCATTGCGCGGTGATGCTGCACATCGCGACCGCGCCGTCGATCCAGGGTGCAACGGCATCGGTGTAGCGGTCCATAGCGAAGCTCCATCCGATCCACGCAACGATCGTCGCCGCGGCCCAAGCCTGGCGCGACGCCCGGTCCATCCAGCCGACCGGGACGCCGCTGTCGCCTTTCGCGCGCAGCCAGCTGGCCCAGCCGTAAAGATTAAGCGCGAAGAAGAAGCCCTGCAAAACCATGTCGCTGTACAGCCGCGCGTCATAGAAAACGGCAGCGTACAGACTGACCGCGACCAGTGCGAACGGATAGTTCCAAACGCTGCGCAGCGCGACGAGCGAGACGTTGATCAGGACCAGCACCGCGGCCAGCCATTCGATCTGCGTCACGCGGGCGGTTCCAGCCGCTTCACATCCACATGCGGGCGCGTCCACAGCCCGTCGCGGCTGATCCGGCGTCCCGGCGGACGGCGGAGCACCGACCAGCCGGCGCGCACGATCCAGCCGAGCTTGGCCAGCCGCGTCGTGCTGGCGCGGTGGTCCCACGCATGGTCGCCGCGGGCGCGGACTTCGCGCGCGATATCGCCATAGATGCCCGCGGCGGCGAGGACGGCCCAGCGGCTGCGCGGCGGCAGTTTGCGCGCGCCCCAACGCGCCGACGCCTCATATTCCTCGGCCATTTCGGCCAGCCATTTCGCCATCACCGACAATCGTCCACGGAAAGCGGGGTGCATGTGCTGGCCCGGCGGGATGTCGAGTTCGACCATCCATTCCATCGGCAAATAACAGCGGTCGGCAGCGGCATCCTCGGCCACGTCACGCGCGATATTGGCGAGCTGGAACGCGATGCCGAGGTCGCAGGCGCGGTCGAGAGTCGCCTCATCGGCGGGGTCGACCCCCATCACCAGTGCCATCGCGACCCCGACCGCGCCCGCGACATGATAGCAATAGCGCAGTAGGTCGGCCTCGCTGCGCGGGCGCCAGTCGTCGGCGTCGAGCGCAAAGCCCGCAATGATGTCGTCGATGACCGCGCGTGGAATTGCCACGTCAGTCAGCAGAAAGCCGAGCGCGTCGAACGCTTTTTCCCCCGTCGGCTGTCCGGCAAAGGCGGCGTCGGTGAGGGTGCGAATGCGCGCGAGCGCGGCCTGCGCGTCATGATCCTGCGACATCGCGCCGCCATGATCCTGTCCGTCGGTCAGGTCGTCGGCAGCGCGGCACCAAGCGTAGAGCAGCCAGACGCGTTCGCGCGTTTCGCGGTCGAACAACTGGCTGGCGAGCGCGAAACTTTTCGATCCGCGCGCGATGCTGTCGTGCGCGAAACCGTGGAGGGCGTGCGCGTCATAGACCCCCTCAATCATTGTGGCGCCGCATCCATTACAGATCGTCGGCCTTCATCGCGAAGATCGGCGCATGGGGTTCATAGGTCGCCATCTTCTCGAGCAGATCGTCGAGCCCGGCGTCGACGATCATGATCCCGGCGTGCGCGGGGCGGATGAAGCCGACGTCGATCATATTCCGGTTGAAGGCGATCAGGTCGTTGTAAAATCCAGCGGCGTTGAGCAGCCCGACCGGCTTGTTGTGATAACCCAGCTGCGCCCAGCTGATCGCTTCCCACAATTCATCCATCGTGCCGACGCCGCCGGGAATGGTCAGGAAACCGTCGCTGAGGTCGGTGAACATGCGTTTGCGTTCGTGCATGCCGCTGACGACGTGCAATTCGGTGCAGCCGCGGTGCGCAACTTCGGTGCCGACGAGCGCGTCGGGGATTACCCCGATGACTTCGCCGCCTGCCTCCAGCGCGCTATCGGCGACCGCGCCCATCAGCCCGAGGCGGCCGCCGCCATAAACGACGCCAATGCCGCGCTCAGCCAGCGTGCGGCCAACATGGCGCGCGGTTTCGATGTAGACCGGATCGGCAGGGGTCGCGGACCCGCAATAGACGGCAAGACGTTTCATTGCTCTGAGGCTTTCGCAAATTTCCGGTTGGGCTGAGCTTGTCGAAGCCCCGCCCTTTCTTCCTCTGCCTTTGAAGGAAGAACGGCCCTTCGACAAGCTCAGGGCGAACGGTGTTTGGTATTCAGGTGGCGTCCTCGAGCATCAGCTTCGCAGTCGCCTTCGCGCTGCCGACGACCCCCGGGATTCCCGCGCCCGGATGCGTCCCCGCGCCGACGAAATACAGGTTCGAAATAACATCGTCGCGATTGTGCGCGCGGAACCACGCGCTTTGCCACAGTACCGGCTCCAGGCTGAACGCGCTGCCCAAATGCGCCGACAGGTCGCGCCCGAAATCGGCGGGGGTGTAGTGGAAGCTGGTCGCGAGATTGGCTTTCAAGCCCGGCAGCACCCGCGCCTCGACCTCGTCCAAAATCGCATCGGCGAATTGCTGGCCGAATGCACCATCCCAATCGACCTTCGCCTTGCCCAGGTGCGCGACCGGGGCAAGCACGTAAAAGGTTGAATAACCGTCGGGCGCCATCGCCTTGTCGGTCGCGGTCGGATGGTGGAGGTAGAGCGAGAAGTCATCGGGAACGACGCCGTTTTTGTAGATGTCGTCGAGCAGCCCCTTGTAGCGCGGGCCGAACAGGATGCTGTGATGCGCGATGTCGGGGTAATCGCCCTTCACCCCGAAATGGACGACGAACAGCGACGGCGACCAGCGTTTGCGCGCCAGCGATTTGGCCGCCTTCTTGCCACGTGGATGGTCCGACAGCAGTGCGGCATAATTGTGCATCATGTCGCCGTTCGATGCGATCATGTCCGCCTCGCCGCGCCAGCCGCTCGCGGTCTGCACGGCGGTCGCACGGTCACCCTGCGTCTCGATCTTGGTCACCGGATCGGCGAGGCGGAGCGTCCCGCCCAGCCGTTCGAACAACGCCACCATGCCGGCGACCAGCTTGTTCGTGCCGCCGCGCGCGAACCACACCCCGCCCTCTTTCTCGATCGTGTGGATCAATGCATAGATTGAGCTGGTGTTCATCGGATTGCCGCCGACGAGCAGCGTGTGGAACGACAGCGCCTGCCGGAGCCGCTCGTCCTGCACATAGGAGGACACGATGGAATAAACGCTGCGCCATGCCTGATATTTCATAAGCGCCGGCGCCGCCTTGATCATCGAGGCGAAGTCGAGGAAGGCGGCCGAGCCAAGCTTGACATAGCCCTCCTCATACACTCCCTTCGAATAGGTCAGAAACTTCTCATAGCCCGCGACGTCGGCGGGGTTGAGCTTCGCGATTTCGGCGTTGAGCGCCGCTTCGTCGTTCGAATAGTCGAAATTGGTGCCATCGGGCCAGTTCAGGCGGTAAAAAGGCATCACGGGATCGAGCGTCACGTCGGCGGCAATATCCTGCCCGCTAAGCGCCCATAGTTCCTTTAGGCACGGCGGATCGGTGATCACCGTCGGCCCGGCGTCAAAAGTGAATCCCTGCCGCTGCCAGTGGTAACCGCGCCCCCCGGCCTTGTCGCGTGCCTCGACGATGGTCGTCGCAACCCCGGCCGATTGCAGTCGGATGGCAAGCGCAAGGCCGCCGAAGCCGGCGCCGATAACAAGTGCGGTGCGAGTCATTTCCAGTCCAGTTTTGAAAGCGCCGCAAGCGCGCGGCGTACAGATACGGGCGGCTTGCCCGACAGGATGCGCAATTTGTCGGCGGTATTCGACCGTCCCGCATAAAAGCGCGCAATCAGGCCGGGCGCGAGGCCATAAAAGCGCTGAAAAATGCGGTATCGCTCATCCGGTTCGGCGGCGCGGAACAGCATCGCGCCGAGCATCCGGTAAAAACGCTGGCGGCGCCATGACCCCGCGGCGCGGCTGCGCAGCCGCGGCCCCAGATCGCCGCGATCGATCAGCGCGGGCAGCGCCGCCGCGGTGCGCACCGCATCGGGCAGCGAATAGCCCGTCAAGGCGTGGAACACCCCGGCGCGCACGCCGATGCGCGCGGTGCGGTCGATCGCGGGCCACAGCCGGTCAAACGCGCCCGCGACGACGACGGGAAGTACGCCGGTTTCCTCGCGCGTGATTGCGGTGACATTCCATTGCCGCCGCGCCGCATAGGTCGCGATCCGGTCGCGCACCGCTGCGACATCAAGGTCGGGTGTGTCGCTGTAGTAAGTGTCCTCGACAAAGACCGTCTGGGCATCGAAGGGCAGCAGATAGACGAAGCGATAGCCGTCCATTTGCTCGACCGTGGCATCCATCACCAGCGGGCGGTCGATGCCATGCCCACCCTCGACGGTCAGCGCCTGCCCGACGAATTTCTGCCAGCCGCAGTCGAGCATCGACGTCTTGCCGGTACCGCGCGCGTCGATGACATGCTTTGCCGACAACCGACCGCCGCGCGACAGCAGCACATGGTCGGGCGCGACATGCTTGGCCCTGTCGGTGATGATACGGCCTGCGGGCAGCGCCGCGGCGACTGCTTCGGCCAGCGCTTCGCCGGTGATACTCTTATACCCCATCCGCACCCGGCGCTCGCGGTCAGGGAAAGCGACGTCATAGCTGTCCCAATGGTAGCGGACGAGCGGCGCGACGAGCCAGCGGTCGCGCTTGGCGATGTCGCTGTCGAAAAACGACCAGATATGATTGCCGCCAATCGCATCGGGTTCGATCAGCCGCACATCGAGCGCGGGCCGCTTCGCCGCGAGCGCGAGCGCGGCGAGCCCGCCCGCCAGCCCGCCGCCGACGATGGCAATGTCGCAATAATCAGGTTCGGACGCGGTCATCCGTCCGCCCTAGCGGCGCTAACGACGAAGCGCAAAGCCGTTCGCCGTGCCGGTCGCTCCTTGCTTGACTTGCCGGGAGAAACGACCGAATCCGGGCGGCATGAGCAAAACGGCGCATGTCATCGCGATTTACAGCCTGAAAGGCGGGGTCGGAAAAACCAGCCTGGCGGTGAATCTGGCCGCCGAGGCGGCGCTGCAAGCGGGCGGGCGCACGCTGCTATGGGATCTGGATGGGCAGGCGGCGTCGAGCTTCATTCTGGGTCACGACGGGCCGGGCAAACGCACCGCCGAACAGGTGTTCGACCGCGACGTCGCGCCGTCCAAGCTTGTCACCGGAACGGCGATCGCTGGACTTGACCTGCTGCCCGCCGATACATCACTGCGCGGCCTCGATGCCCTGTTCCTCGACGCCGGCAAGAAAAAGCGCCTTGCGCGGCTGCTTGCCGACGTCGGCACCGATTATGACCGCATCATCCTCGACTGCCCGCCGGGGCTGACCGAAACCAGCGAGCAGATGATGCGCGCGGCCGACCTCATCGTCGTGCCGGTGATCCCTTCGCCGCTGTCGCGCCGCGCGCTCGACGAAGTGATCGCGCATCTGCGTCCGGCCAAAAAGGACAGCGCCCCCTTGCTGCCCGTCTATGCCATGGTCGATGCGCGGCGGGGACTTCACCGCGCCGCGCTGGCCGCCGAAGCCGCTTGGCCGGTGCTGCCGATGGCGAGCATCGTCGAACAGATGGCGGCGCGCCGCAAGCCGCTCGCCGCCTATGCCCGCTCCAGCAAGGCGGGCAAAGCCTATGCCGCGCTATGGCAGCGAGTCGCCGGACTGCTCGACGCGAAACGCGGGTGACGGCGGCCGTCGCCCTGCTCTGGTCTGCGCTGGCCATGACGCTGATCGTCGGGGTCCGCTACCTGCTCAGCAGCGGCGGCTTTGCCCTGGCGACGCGGATCAAGCATCCGGGACTTTATCGCGGACTGGAGCCGCAGATGCGGCGCGAGATCGGCTGGAGCCTCGCCAGCGCCGCGATTTATGGCGTCCCGGCAGGCGTGGTCGCGTGGGGGTGGCAGGCGCATGGCTGGACACGGATTTATACCGACGTCGATGCCTGGCCGCTCTGGTATCTCCCGGTCAGCCTGTTCGCCTATCTGCTCGCTCATGACACATGGTTTTACTGGACCCACCGCTGGATGCACCGGCCGCGGCCGTTCCGTATCGCCCATGCAGTCCATCACCAAAGCCGCCCGCCAACCGCGTGGGCAGCGATGAGTTTTCATCCGGTCGAGGCGATCACCGGTGCGGTTGTCATCCCCGCGCTGGTGTTCCTGATCCCGATCCATGTCGCGGTGCTGGGGCTGGTGCTGACGATCATGACCGTCATGGGGGTTGGCAATCATATGGGCTGGGAAATGTTCCCGCGCGCGCTTGTTCATGGACCAGTCGGGCGGTGGCTGATAACCGCAACGCATCACGAGCAGCATCACGCCGCTTACCGGGGGAATTATGGCCTGTATTTCCGTTTCTGGGACAAGATCTGCGGCACCGATATCGGGCTTGGCAGCTTTGCTGCTGCTCACCGCCGCCGCGAGCCCCCCGCCGCCGACGGTTGATGTCAGCGTTACCGGGCTGCGCAGCACCAAGGGGCAGATACTCGTCTGCCTGACCGCCAACCCCAAGGCCTTTCCCGATTGCAGCAAGGACAAGGCGTCGGTGCGTCTGGCGGTAAAGGCCGCCAACGCGGGTCATTTCAAGATCGCCGCCCCCGCTGACGGCACCTATGCGGTTGCGGTTGTCCATGACGAAAACAGCAACAACAAGATGGATATGGCGCTGTTCATGCCGAAGGAAGGCTTCGGCTTTTCGCGCAATCCGGCGATCGGCATGGGTGCGCCCAAGTTCAAATCGGCGAGCTTTGCGGTCACCGGCGAAACGCATCAGGCCATCAAGATGAAATATATGCTCTAGTGAGCATCGCGGCGCCCGGCTAAAGCAGCGCGCGTGACCGCGTTATCCCCCCGCATTGCCGCTTTTGCCGCCCGCTGGCCCAAGCTGATCGCCCTGACGCTCGGCGCCATTTCGGCGACGGGATTTGCGCCCCTGAATCTCTGGCCGCTGACCTTGCTCGCGCTCGCGGGCTGGATGACGCTGGTCGCGCGCAGTCCTAAGGGCTGGCAGACGTTCGGGATCGGCTGGGCGTTCGGGGTCGGGCATTTCGTCGTCGGCCTGAACTGGATCGCGACGGCGTTCACCTATCAGGCGGCGATGCCCGCATGGCTGGGGTGGATCGCCGTTGTGCTGCTGGCGCTGTATCTGGCGGTGTATCCCGCGCTGGCGGCTTGGGGGGCTTGGCTATTCATTCCCCCCCGGAAAGGGGAGGTGCCAGCGCAGAGCGCTGACGGAGGGGGGGTGCATCCTTCAACCAACGTCGTGCAAGGCCGCGAGCCCCTTCCACCGGCTTCGCCGGTCCCCCTCCCCGGGATGGGGAGGATTTCGCTGTCCTCCATCCTCGCCTTTGCCGCACTATGGACGCTCACCGAATGGCTGCGCAGTTGGGTGTTCACCGGCTTTGCGTGGAATCCGCTGAGCGCGATCCTTGCACCGATGACGCCGATGCTCTCGCCGACACGTCTGGTCGGCACCTACGGAATGTCGGCGATCGTCATGCTAGCCGCCGGGTTCATTCTTGTCCAAGCGGTGCGATGGCTGCCGGCATGGCGGTGGGCGCTCGGCCCTTCATTGAGGGCTGGCACATTTCCGACCGTCATACTCGGCGGCATATTGGTCGCAGCGGCAGTGATCACTCTGGTTTTTGCTCAAGCAAGCGCCGTGGGCAATTTCGTTGATAGGGCCGTCGTTTCTGCGGCCACGCCACAACCGAAATCCATTCCCATCACCGTCGTCCAGCCGAACGTCGGGCAGGCGGACAAATGGGTCGGCGCCAAGGCCGACGCCAATTTCGCCAAACTCGCGCGGCTGACTGCGCCGAAGGACGACAGCCCGCGCCTGATCCTGTGGCCCGAGGCGGCAGTGCCCGACTATCTCGAATGGGGCTATCCGGCGGTCTATTATGACCGCTCGCCCGCCGCGGCGAGGGCGCGGTTGACGGCTTTGATGAACCCCGATGACGTGATGCTGCTCGGCGCACTCAAGCTCGAACTCGACAAAAGCGGCGACGTCGTCGGCGCGCGCAATGCAGTGATGACTGTACATGCCGACGGCACCCTCGGCGCGCGGTATGACAAGGCGCATCTCGTGCCTTATGGCGAATATCTGCCGCTGCGCCCCGTGTTGTCGGCAATCGGGCTGTCGCGCCTTGCCCCCGGCGATATCGATTTCTGGCCCGGCCCCGGTCCGCGCACCCTCGACCTTGGCGCCTTTGGCCGTGCGGGGCTGCAAATCTGTTACGAGATCATCTTTTCGGGGCAGGTCGTCGACCGCGACCACCGCCCCGATTTCATCTTTAACCCTTCGAACGACGCTTGGTTCGGTAGCTGGGGTCCGCCGCAGCATCTGTCGCAGGCGCGGCTGCGCGCAATTGAGGAAGGGCTGCCTGTCGTGCGCGCGACGCCGACCGGGATCAGCGCGGTCATCGATGCCGATGGCCGCATCCGCGAATCGTTGCCGATGTACGCCGCTGGGCGGATCGACACCGTTCTGCCACCTGCGCACGCCCCGACGCTGTTCGCGCGTTTCGGCAATATCCTGCCGGTCGGATTTGCGCTGCTGTTGCTCGCGGCGGCCATTGCCTTTCGCCGCCGCGGACGCTAACAGCGGCCTCACATAAAGCTTCCTTTATATCCGATCCGCGTCTATTCGTTCCAAGAAGGCTTCCCATGCGCAACAGCTTCCTCTTCACCTCCGAAAGCGTGTCCGAAGGACATCCCGACAAGGTTGCCGACCAGATCAGCGATTCGATCGTCGACCTGTTTCTGTCGAAGGATCCCGAAGCGCGCGTCGCCTGTGAAACGCTGACCACCACGCAGCTGGTCGTGCTGGCGGGCGAAATCCGCTGCAAGGGCGTGTTCGAAAACGACGCCTGGGCGCCGGGCGCGCTGGAGGAAATCGAAGCGACAGTGCGCAAGACGGTGCGCGAAATCGGTTACGAGCAATCGGGTTTTCACTGGGAAAGCTTCCGTTTCGAGAACAATCTGCACGGCCAGTCGGCGCATATCGCGCAGGGCGTCGATGCCGGCGAAAACAAGGACGAGGGCGCGGGCGATCAGGGGATCATGTTCGGCTATGCGTCGGACGAAACCCCCGACCTGATGCCCGCAACGCTTGATTACAGCCACAAGATCCTCGAACGCATGGCCGCCGACCGCAAGGCCGGCATCGCGCCGTTCCTGGAACCCGATGCCAAAAGCCAGGTCACGCTGCGCTACGCCAACGAACGCCCGGTCGAAGCGACCGCGATCGTCGTGTCGACCCAGCATGCGCCGGGCTATTTCTTCCACAATGGCGAAGGCGACGAGGCGCTTTACACCGAGCTGCGCAAATATGTGCTCGGCGTGATCGCCGACGTGCTGCCCGCTGAGCTGCTCACCGCCAACACGGTCTATCACATCAACCCGACCGGCCGCTTCGAAATCGGTGGGCCCGACGGCGACGCCGGGCTGACCGGGCGCAAGATCATCGTCGATACCTATGGCGGCGCGTCCCCGCACGGCGGCGGCGCGTTCAGCGGCAAGGATCCGACCAAGGTCGATCGTTCGGCGGCGTATATTACCCGCTATCTCGCGAAGAATATCGTCGCCGCAGGCCTCGCGCGCCGCTGCACGATCCAGCTGAGCTATGCGATCGGGGTTGCCGAGCCGCTGTCGATCTACGTCGACCTGCACGGTACCGGCACCGTCGAGGAAAGCCGCATCGAGGCGGCAATCCCGCAGCTCGTGCGCCTGACGCCGAAGGGCATCCGCACCCACCTTGGCCTCAACAAGCCGATCTACAAGCAGACCGCAGCCTATGGCCATTTCGGGCGCACCGCAGAAGGTGACAGTTTCCCTTGGGAGCGCACCGACCTCACCGACAAGCTGAAGGCGGCGCTCGCTGCCTGACCGGCTTGCCATTGCCGCTCCGATCTGACAGCTTTGGGGATCAGGCTGCGGGAGCGACGGGATGGCAAGTTATTGGATGAACGCGTGTTTTCTTGCAGCAGCACTAACGCTGGTCGCGGGCTCTGCGGCAGCGCAAGAACCGCTCAAGGTCAAGCCGGGCAAAGTTTGGAAACACCAGCATAGCGGCATATCGGTGCCCGCGACGCTAGCGGGCAATGCCCGGACAAGCGCAACGAGCTTTGCCGCGGACGATCTGGATGTCGGCCTGCAGTTTGACACCCCGGGTTCGGCGGAAGCGGTTTCGGTCTATATCTACCGCAACACCAATGGCGCGGTCCCGGTGTGGTTCGCCCAGGCGCAATGGGCGATCGAGAATCGCGCCATTTATGGCGATCCGAACATTGTCGGCGCCCCCTCGGCCCTCACGCCGCCCGGGCAGACGACGGCATCAGGGCTCAGCGCGATTTATGCCGCCAACGGGCGCTCGCAGTATAAGAGCACCGGCGTAATGCTGCTCCCGATCGGCAACTGGTATGTAAAAATTCGGGCTTCGTCGCAAACGCGGTCACCCGCCGACCTCGCGAGGTGGATGGACGCAGCGCTGGCGGAGATCGAGTGGCCACGGAACATTGCACCTGCCGAAGCAGCTTCGCCTGCTGTTCCCTGCGCCAAACCCCTCCAGTTCCAAGGAAAAGCGGCAGATGCGAGCGGCAGCGACCTGACGGCTGAGGCCTTGGGTGTTGCACTGATGTCGGCCGCTGCCGGTGACGATTCGATCAAGAAAGAACCAGCTACAACGTCTATGGGACAATGGTGCCGCGACAGGCAGCTGGATGGAAATATCGCCGTCTATCGACCCGGCGGTTCGGAAACGAGCTATTTGCTCGCTTATGGCGACAACGGCAATGGGATATGGGTCGGCCCCTCGCCAATGAAGGTCGCGATGGACGAGATTGCGAGCAAGAACGGAACCAAAGCCTCTTTGCGCTATAATGTCACGCTCCATACGGCGACGCAGGACATCAATTTCTTGTTGCAGGACCGATTGCCATCGCCGGAGCGTGTGATCGAAATACTCAACGCCAACAACCGCGCCAGTACGGTGGGCACGTGGGGAAAGAATCGCCAGGTCCAGATCAACAGTGGCGAAAAACTGAAATAGCGCACTTTAACCGGCGGCGCGGCCGCGCTAACGCGCACCGCATGACTGCGCACAAACCCGGCGATCCGACGACGATCAACCGCCTTTACGGTCGCTCCAAGGGCAAGCCCCTTCGCGCCGGGCAGCAGGAGCTGGTCGATACATTGTTGCCGCAGATTGCGGTGCCGGAAGTTGGCGAAGTTTCCGCGCAGCGTGTGTTCGGATCCGAAATTCCGTTGCATTTTGAAATCGGCTTTGGTGGCGGCGAGCATATGGCGGCGCGCGCCGATATGCTGCCCGATCATGGCTTTATCGGCGCTGAGCCGTTCATCAACGGGGTCGCGCAGGCGCTGGTCCATGTTGCCGGCGATCATGGCGCGAAACTGCCGCTGGGCAATGTTCGCATCCACCACGGCGACGCTTTGGAAGTGTTACAGCGCGTTCCCGACGGCGCGCTCAGCTTTGCCTATCTGCTCCACCCCGACCCCTGGCCCAAGGCGCGCCATGCGAAACGGCGGATGATGAACGACGGCCCGCTCGACCTGATCGCGGCCAAACTGAAGCCCGGCGGCGAATTCCGTTTCGGCACCGACCACCCGATCTATCTGCAACATGCCCTGATGGTCATGCGCCGCCACCGCCACCAGTTCGAATGGCTGGCCAGCGACGCGCAGGATTTCCAGAACCGCCCGGGCGGCTGGCCAGAAACGCGTTACGAAGCCAAGGCGCGCCGACTGGGGCACGAAGTCTGGTATTTTCGCTGGAGGCGTATATAGGAGTGCTATAGGGTTGAAAAGGCTAGTTTTTTATAGCCACTCCCTATGCTATCTTTTCCCCAATTACGCGGCAATTTCCGCCACGGTGATTGCC
>JAESGH010000186.1_pt1 | contig 106915 bp, 104 predicted proteins | sample 9269641 | NCBI WGS metagenome assembly JAESGH01 (sample SAMN14515345, study PRJNA621665) | algae metagenome | isolation source: Phormidium tanganyikae FI6-MK23 and co-occurring heterotrophs from granitic... | place: USA: Fort Irwin, California | collected 1998-05-24 | reverse complement strand
CATCATGGGTGAGGTTCGCGGCGCCGAATGTTTCGATCTGCTCGCCGCGATGAACACCGGTCACGACGGGTCGATGTGTACGCTCCACAGCAACAGCCCGCGCGAATGCCTGGGCCGTATGGAAAATATGGTGCTGATGGGCGACGTGAAGATCCCGAAGGAAGCGATTTCGAAGCAGATCGCCGATTCGGTCGACATGGTCATCCAGATCAAGCGCCTGCGCGACGGCTCGCGCCGCGTCACCAACGTCACCGAAGTGATCGGCATGGAAGGCGACGTCATCGTCACCCAGGAATTGTTCAAGTTCGAATATCTGGACGAGGACAAGGACGGCAAGATCGTCGGCGAATATCGCGCGATGGGTTTGCGACCGTACACGCTGGAAAAGGCGCGGCAATACGGGTTCGATCAGCCGTATCTCGAGGCGTGTCTGTAACTTATCGCGCGCGAAGCGAAGCTCCTCCCCACTTCGCTCGACACGAACGGGCTGGTGATTCAGTTTAAACGCACGGTGATCACGGCTTCAACGCCAGCGCCGCCGCCAAGATCGCGACAGCAACCCCCACCAACGCGATCCCCCGCCAGGGCATGAATCCGACCGCATCGACGTCGCGCCTGTTGCGGCGGCGCCAGTCCGCGACCTCGGCGGCGACCGCCACTGCGGCGCCCGCGGCACTGACAATCAGCATCGACCCTTGCATTGACGCGCGCACCTTCGCAAACAGGGGATCTTCCCCCCAAGAGAGAGGTGCCGATATGCGTAATTTCCGTCCCGTTGCAATAGCCGCCCTGTTCGCCGCCGCGGCGTGCAGCGCGCCCGCCCAGAATGCGACGGCAAGCGAAGCCGCCGCCAAGCCCGGCGACGCGATCGCCGCCGCGGTCGCCGCGCCCACCCGGACCCCCGCCAACCTCGCGCGCGATCCGTTTCGCCACCCTGCCGAAACGCTCGCCTTCTTTGGCGTCAAGCCCGGCGACACGGTGGTTGAACTGTGGCCCGGCGGCGGCTGGTACAGCGAAATCCTCGCCCCGCTGGCCAAGGCCGACGGCGGCACCCTCTATGTCGCGGCGCCGTGGGAGCGCGGGCTCAACCGCATCAAGGCGAAGCAAACCGAGAATGCCGACGTCTATGGCGCGATGAAGCTCGCCGAATTTCCCAATGCGGGCACCAATCCCAAAGTCCCCGACGGCAGCGCCGATGTCGTGCTGACCTTTCGCAACGTCCACAATTGGCGCTTCGACGGCGCCGACAACACCGCCAATGCCTTCAAACAGATTTTCGCGATGCTCAAACCCGGCGGCACGCTGGGCGTCGTCGAGCACCGGCTGAACGAGAGCGACGATGCCGCGAAGGAAGAAAAATCGGGCTATATGAAGGAAAGCTCGATCATCGCCTTTGCCGAAGCCGCCGGGTTCAAGCTCGCCGCACGCAGCGAGATCAACGCCAATCCCAAGGATACGAAGGATTATGCCAAGGGCGTGTGGACGCTGCCACCGGTGCTGACCGAAGGCGAGACCGACCGCGCCAAATATGTCGCGATCGGCGAATCGGACCGCATGACGCTGAAGTTCGTAAAGCCTGCGTCCTGAAGCATTTTGAGTCTATCGACCCTGCGCTGCTGCTCAGTGCTTATGCGCAGGGTATTTTCCCGATGGCCGACGGGGCGGACGACCCGTCGGTCCATTGGGTCGAACCGCGGCTGCGCGCGATCCTGCCGCTGGATGCGTTCCACCTGTCGCACAGCCTGAAAAAGGTCATCGTCGGCGACCGGTTCCGCGTCACCACCGACACCGTCTTTGCCGACATGGTCGCGCTCTGCGCCCAGCCTGCGGGCGACCGGCCGACGACGTGGATCAATCCGGTGATCAAGGCGAGTTACGACCGGCTGTTCCAGATCGGCCATGCCCACAGCGTCGAATGCTGGCAGGACGATGAGCTGGTCGGCGGCCTCTACGGCGTCTCGCTCGGGCGCGCCTTTTTCGGTGAATCGATGGTCAGCCGCGCGCGCGACGCGTCAAAGGTCGCGCTCGCGCACCTCGTCGCGCGCCTGCGCGCGGGCGGGTGGAAATTGCTCGATTGCCAGTTCATCACCCCGCACCTCGCCAGCCTTGGCGCGATCGAAATCCGCCAAGCCGACTATCTGGCGCGACTCTATTCGGTGTTGGCGGGCGGCGACGGTGCAGCTTTGGGCGCCGCGGTCGGAGCAGGCGCCGCTGGCGTCGCGCCGCCTTCGCCGCCGTTCGTCGCGGGCGACTGGGGGGCGCTCGACGCCTTGGGCGCCGCTGCCGCACCCGATTTTGTTGCGGCGGGCGCAACGGGTTCGCCGCCGGGATATGTCATCGCACAGCTTTTGACGAACACGTCATAAATCGGGTGCTGGATGATGTTGCGGTCGGGCCGCTCGCGGAAAATCCAGCCCGAAAAGACGCGCCGCCATGTGTTGTCGCGCTGATCCTGCACCGTCAGTTGCACGAACGCCCCGGTTTCGGGCGGGTCTTCCCACGGCGCGGTTCGCTCGCACGCGCGCAGCCGGACGATCGCGCGCCCGACGCGCGCCGATTCGCCGGGTTTCATTTCGAGTTCGCGAACCAGCCCGTTGCGTTTGTTGAGCAGGCCGACGACCGCGACGCGTTCGGCCATCGGGGTCGCGCCTTCGATCCCGCCGACTTCCTGCGGGACGCGTTCGGATTTGGCGACGGTCGATACCGTCGCACTGCCCTTGCCCTGCGACGGCGCCCGATCGCACGCGGTCAGCGCGGACGCGACCAGTAGCGCAATCAGCGCGGTCGAAATCCGGCGCGACATTATTCGCCGGGCCGCCAGGCCTCATAATCGCCGCTCGCCGCCGCGCGCTGGCCGCCGCGTTCGAGCGCCCCGGCGGGGCGATAGGCGCCGGTGCTGCCGGTCAGGTTCGCGGTCGGCGCCTGCTCCCACGCGCGCGGCGCGGGCAGCATGTCGGTCGGCAGTTCGTCGAAGGTGCGATGCAGCCAGCCGTGCCATTCAGGCGGCACCCGGCTCGCGTCGTTCGATCCGTTGTAGATCACCCAGCGGCGGTCGCCCTTGCGCGCACGATGATAGCTATTGCCGAGGCTGTCCTCGCCGACCTTTTCGCCGGTTTTCCAGCTGTTCAGCAGCGTGCCGACGGTTGCACCGTCCCACCAGGTGAAAATCTTGCCGAGGATGCTCATGGCGAGGCGTTTACAGGCAAGCCCATGCGGTCTGCAAGCCGCAAACCGTGCGCCGTGACGCTATTTCCCGTCTTTCCACGTCACCTTGGCGGTCTCGTCGATGTCCAGCCGCGCCGCGGTGCCACCGGCGAGTTCGAGCACCGCGCTGACCTCACCCCCGCTGACCACCGGCTCAAGCGATTCGGGGATCGTGTTTTCCGCGATCCGGTCGATGCTGCCGTCGGCGCGGATGAAGATCATGTCGAGCGGGATCAGCGTGTTCTTCATCCAGAAACTGCCAATCCGCGGCTTTGCAAACGGGAACAACATGCCGCCGTCGGCGGGCAGACTGGTGCGGAACATCAGCCCCTTGTTCTGCTCGGCATCGGTGCGCGCGACCTCGACGTTGAATCGGTGCGTTTGGTCCTTGGCAGTGATCGTGACCGGGATCGTCGCCACGCTTTCCGCCTCGCTGGCGTCTTGGCTGCACCCCGCCATCGGCACGGCAAGCGTCAAAGCAAGGGCGGTCAAAATGGCGCGCATTGGCAGTCCTCATCCAGCTAATATGGGCTAGCCCTAATCGAGCCCCGCGTCATCGTCCAGCGCCGCCAGCGACGCTTCGTCCCCCGGCGCAATCGCCAGGATCCGCCGCGCCAGCGTCATACTATGTCCCGCGCGCAGAAACGCCGCGATCTGCCGCTCGCGCAGTTTCGGATCATCGACAGGGCGCGTCGCGAACGCCCCGAACCGTCGTCGCCGCGCGAAGCCGATCGCCGACGCCAATGCCGACGCCTCGGCGGTCTCGATCGCCTCGCCGCTATCCACCGCGGCGATGCCATCGACATAGAGCTGCGCCTTCACCCGCCGCACCCCCAGCCCGCGCCGCGTCATCGCGCCCGCGCGCATCACGGCATATTGCCGGTCGTCGAGAAACTGCAACCGCTCCATCCGGTCGGCCACCGCCTCGCACGCCGCCACCGCGTCAACCTCGTCGGTCCACTCCGATTCGCGAATTTTTCGAGACAGATAGCGTGTCAGCTTGGCGCGGCTGGTGGCGAAGCGCGCCACATAGGCCAAGGCCAGCTCGTCGAGCCGCGCTGCGCCAAGCGGTCTTTTTGAGCGGTCAGGGGGAGCGCGGCGATTGGCCATATGCCATGTTTGTGCCACAGTCGGGCCTGATTGAGAACGATCAACACCGCCATATCGGGTGACAAAGCCCGGAAATGGGCGATTGTTCACACAACACAGGGCTCGCGCACGGTAACATGGCTCAGAAAGATGACATGCTTGTTGCCGCGCGGCCCGGATCTCGGGATGTCGCACCCCCTATGACCGATACCAACACCCCAGCGGCAGACGAGCTTCAGCCGACGCCGACCTTCTGCGCCCAACCGCGCCGCTTCTCGGACTTCGCCACCGTCGGCGAAGCGCTCGATTATGCGGCGAGCGGCACGCGCGGACTCAATTTCCACGACCCGCGCGGCAAACTCGTGCGCCCCTATCCGTATCGCGAGCTGAAGGGCGACGCCCTCCTCACTGCCTACCGGCTGATCGCGGCGGGGGTGAAGCCCGGCGATCGCATCGCGCTGATCGCCGAGACGGGCGCCGAATTTGCTGCGCTGTTCTTTGGCACCATCTATGCCGGGGCGTGGCCGGTGCCGCTGCCGCTGCCGACCAGCTTTGGCGGTCGCGATAGCTATGTCGGCCAGCTCGTCGTCCAGCTCACCAGCTGCGACCCGACGATGCTGTTCTTCCCGCCCGAAATCGCCGCGATGGCAGTCGAAGCGGCCGAGCAGCGGGGCGTCTTGCCGGTCGACTGGAGCGAATTTGCCGCCAAGGACGCGCCAGTGACCGACCTGCCCGCGCAGCAGTCGGACGAAACCTGCTATCTGCAATATAGCAGCGGTTCGACCCGCTTCCCGCACGGCGTCGCGGTGACCCACGCCGCGCTGCTCAACAATCTCGCCGCGCACAGCCATGGTATGGAAGTGCGCGACAGCGATCGCTGCGTATCGTGGCTGCCCTGGTACCACGACATGGGCCTCGTCGGCTGTTTGCTCTCGCCGGTCGCCAATCAGGTGTCGGTCGATTATCTCAAGACCGAGGATTTCGCCCGCCGCCCGCTCGCCTGGCTCGACCTGATCAGCCGCAACGAGGGCACGACGCTCAGCTATTCGCCGACCTTTGGCTACGACATCTGCGCGCGCCGCGTATCGAGCCAGACGCATGTCGCCGACCGTTTCGACCTGTCGCGCTGGCGCGTTGCGGGCAATGGCGCCGACATGATTCGCCCCGACGTGATGCAAAGCTTCGTCGATGCCTTTGCGGACGCCGGGTTCAGCGCCAGCGCCTTCCTGCCGAGCTACGGCCTCGCCGAAGCGACCCTCGCGGTCAGCATCATGCCGCCGGGCGAAGGCATCGTCGTCGAGCTGGTCGAGGAAACCGAGCTGTCGGGCGCCGCGAATGATTCGGGTCGCCCGACGCGTTATCGCGCCATCGTCAACTGCGGCCGCGCGGCGCGCGACATGGTGATCGAAGTGCGCGACGAAAGCGGCAACCCGCTGCCCGACCGGGCGGTCGGAAAAGTGTGGTGCACCGGCCCGTCGCTGATGACCGGCTATTATCGCGATCCCGAATCGACCGCCGCCTGCCTGATCGATGGCTGGCTAGACACCGGCGATATGGGTTATCTGTCAGACGGTTACATCTATATCGTCGGCCGCGCCAAGGACATGATCATCATCAACGGCAAGAACCACTGGCCGCAGGATATCGAATGGGCGGTCGAACAATTGCCTGGGTTCAAATCAGGCGACATCGCCGCGTTCGCGATCACCGCGCCGGGGGGTGAGGAGACCCCCGCGGTGCTGGTCCAGTGCCGCACCAGCGACGACGCCGAACGCGTCGCGCTGCGCGAGACGATTCGCGACCGCGTCCGCGCGATCACCGGCATGAATTGCCTGATCGAGTTGATTCCGCCGCGCACCCTGCCCCGGACCAGCTCGGGCAAGCTCAGCCGCTCGAAAGCGCGCGCCCAATATCTGGCTGGCGAAATTCAGCCCTTTGCGCTGGCGGCCTGATCCAAACCGCTGAACCGGCATCGAAAATTTGTCCCGGAGCTGGACAAAAAACACGTCAAATGAACGCGCTGGTTACCTTCGGGTAACCCCCCCGCGCTAAGCAGGCTCGGTGAAGAGCCAGTTGACCGACCAGATTGTTGCCGAAGAGATTCCTGCGCGGACCCTGTTGGGGCTGGGGCCGCGCGATGCGGACATCGGCAACCTCCGCCAGCTTCAGCTTGCGCCGCTGCGCGGCCAGGGATCGCTGCGCCTGTTCATGGGGCTCGGCATGGCGCTGGTCGCCGCCTTTACGATGATCCTCAGCGTCCCGATCGCGATCGCCGGCGGCTGGCTGGGCGCTGGCCTGATTTTCAGCCTGTGGTCGTACAACCAGTTCCGCCGTCTGCCGCTGGGCGATCCCAAATTGTCGGGTACCGCCGAATACCGGCTGTGCAACCGCCACGCGCTCTATTCGGCGTTGCTGTGGAGCGCGCCCTTCTGGCTCCACGGCCTGACGCCGCCGCTCGACCATGTCCTGTCGATGTGGACGATCGCGGTGTTGATGATGGTCACGCTGGCCATCGTCGCGCACAGCATCCCAATGGCGTGCATCCTGTTCATCGCGCCGGTCACCCTGTCGGCCGCCGCGGCACTCATCCGCGCCGACGCGCCGCAACTGGCGGCGGTCGCGTTGGTCGCCGGCCTGTTGCTCTGCAATTTCTGCATTCGCTTTGGTCAAAGCCATATCCGCTTTCGCCGCGCCGAAGAAACGCTGCACGAAAAAACCGAAACCGTCAGCCTGCTGCTCCGCGAATTCGAAGAAACCTCGGCTGACTGGCTGTGGCAGACCGACAATAGTCGGCGCCTGGTCCATGTCTCGCCGCGCTTTGCCTATGCGCTGGGCGCATCGGCCGACGCGCTCGAAGGCGTCCCGCTGTTGCAGGCACTGTCGGGCGATGCCTGGGACACCGGGCTATTTCCCAAAAGCCTGCACGAGATGGCCGAACGCATGAAGCGGCGCGAGAGCTTTTCAAACCTGATCGTCCCCGTCACCATCGAAGGTGCGCCGCGCTGGTGGGAGCTGTCGGCGTCGCCCCGCCTCGACGAAGCGGGCAAGTTCCTCGGCTTCCGCGGCGTCGGGTCGGACGTCACCGAACAACGTGCAACCGCCGAACAGATCGCCAAAATGGCGCGCTTCGATAATCTCACCGGCCTACCCAATCGCCTCAGCCTCAACGAAGATCTGGCGCGCGCGTTGACGAGCGCAATCGATGCCAAGGCGCGCTGCGCGCTGCTGATCATCGACCTCGATCGCTTCAAGGCGGTCAATGATACGCTCGGCCACCCCGTCGGCGACAAGCTGCTGGCGCAAGTCGCCGCGCGGCTCAAAGGGCTGATGGAACGCGGCATGACCTGTGGGCGGCTCGGCGGCGACGAATTTGCCGTCGTGCTGCACAATGTCCCGTCGGCCGACGCCGCCGAGGATCTCGCAAAGCGCCTGATCGCCACGATCAGCCGTCCTTATGTGGTCGACAACCACCAATTGTTTGTCGGCGCCAGCATCGGTTATGCGATCGGGCCGCAGGACGGCGCGACCGTCGAAACGCTGACGCGCAACGCCGACCTCGCGCTCTACAAGTCCAAGGACAAGGGCGGCAATGTGGCCGCGGGCTATGTCGCCTCGCTGCACGCGCAGGCCGAAGAACGCCGCGTGATGGAGCAGGAATTGCGCGGCGCGCTCGAACGCGGCGAATTTGAGATGTATTACCAGCCGGTGGTGACTGCGATCGACGGTACCTTGAACGGGTTCGAAGGGCTGATCCGCTGGAATAACAAAAAGCTCGGCAATGTCTCGCCCGGACGCTTCATTCCGCTCGCTGAAGACGCGCGGCTGATCTCGCCGATCGGTGAATGGGTGCTGCGCACCGCGTGCCACGAAGCGATGAAATGGCCATCGAACCTGAAGGTCGCGGTCAACGTGTCGGCCGACCAGCTCACCGACCCCGCCTTTGCCTCGGTCGTCGTCTCGGCGCTCGCGCAGAGCGGGCTGCCACCGCAGCGGCTGGAAATCGAAGTCACCGAAAGCGTGTTCCTGCGCGACGGCGGCGGCGCGGCGCAGTTGCTCGACCAGCTGATCGGGCTGGGCATCCGCCTCTCACTCGACGATTTCGGCACCGGCTATTCGTCGCTCGGTTATCTGCGCAAGACGCAATTTTCGACGATCAAGGTCGACCGCAGCTTCGTCGTCGGCGCCGCCAAGGGCAGCATCGAATCGATCGCGATCATCCGCGCCGTCGTCGCACTCGCTGACAGCCTGGGCATGTCGACGACCGCCGAGGGCGCCGAAACCGAGCTCGAGGTCGAAACGCTGCGCAGCATGGGGTGCAGCAATATCCAGGGCTATTATTATGGCCGCCCGATGCCCGCGAGCGACGTGCTGACGCTGTTCCGCGCGACCGATTCGGCCGCCAGCGCCGCCGCCTGAGCGCGACCAGTCGATCCCCTCACACGGTGAATTGACGGCTTTAACAAAAGGTTCCGCCGCTCACCGCAACCGCGGCGCGGCTCGTCGCGCGGCGGGTGGTGGACCGGGCAAAGCATGGCAAGGACGCTGCAACGCTTGAACACAAGCATCAGGGGTCGCATTTCATGCTCTATCGTCGTTACCTGGCTGCCGCCATTGCGTCTGTGATGATGCTCACCGGCCTGCTCGTTAGCGTACCCGCCGCAGCGCAGGGCTATCTGCAATGTGTCCCCTTTGCCCGCGCCGAATCGGGCGTCGACATTCGCGGCAATGCCAAGACCTGGTGGGCGCAAGCCGCCAGCGACTATGCCCGCGGCGACGAACCGCGCGAGGGCGCGGTGATGGCGTTTGCTGGCACCCGCGGCATGCCGATGGGCCATGTCGCGGTGGTCAAGAAAATCATCAGCGACCGCGAAATCCGTATCGACCATGCCAACTGGTCGCCGATCAACGGCCGCCGCGGCCAGATCGAGCGCAATGTCCGCGTCGTCGATGTCAGCGATGCCGGTGACTGGAGCATGGTCCGCGTGTGGTACGCCCCGATCGGCGACCTCGGCCTGCGCGCCAACCCGGTACAGGGTTTCATCTATGCCGGTGGCACCCCGAACAAGGCGCCGAGCTTCAAGGCGCCGGTGTGGGCACAGAATGACTGGAAGCCCGGCAACGGTCTGGAAGTCGTCGTCGCCTCGCTCGGCCAGTAGAGCCAACTGACCCAAACCTACCTCCCCTCCCGCTTGCGGGAGGGGCAGCGAGACTTGCGAGCTTCTCGCTAGTCGCAGCGGGGTGGGCCTTTGCGCTGTCAAAGCTCGCTTCGCTCGCTCCCACCCCCAACCCCTCCCGCCAGCGGGAGGGGAGAAGATCAGGCTTCGTCGCCCTTGTCGCCTTCATCAGCATCCTTGGCCGCTTCGCCCTCGCCCGCAGCCGCATCCTCGAACCACGCCTCGACCTCGCCCGACAGCTTGATCGTCATCGCTTGGCCAAAACGGTCCTTCGACTTGCCCGCGGCGACACGGATCCAGCCTTCGGAAATCGAATATTCCTCGACGTCGGTGCGCTCCTTGCCCTTGAAGCGGATGCCGATGCCGCGCTGCAGCACCTCCATGTCGAAATGGGGCGAGCGCGGGTTGGTCGACATATGGTCGGGGGGGGTATCGGTCATTGCTATATTCCCATAAAATGATGGCGCGGCCCTAGCGGGAGCGCGCTATCATCGTCAATGGGAAGGCCGCATCATAACCCCGCCTTCACCATCACGAAGTACGGCCGGGACGCCGTAGCGGAGTCGTGACGCGGCGATGATGGCCAAGGAAGCGTCGGCGTCACGCCAGGTCGAGCTGCTCGGCGACGGGATACAGATCGCAATTCTCGCGCTCGATCCGCATGCCCAGCACGTTGAGCACGACCTCGGTCTCGCTACAAAAGCCCGGCCAGTCGCCGGCGATCCGCGCTGCGGTCCATTTCGCGTCATAAGCCGCAAAATCCTGCGCGATATGCCCCATCTCGCGCACGAACTCGCCCGCCAGCGTCACCACCTCGGCATTGCCGCTCGCCTGCAATCGCGGATAGAGGATCCAGTCCTCGCATTTCAAATGGCGCAGCAGCGTGTCGCGCAGCATCCCGCGCACCGATTCGAGTTCGGTCGGACGCGGCAGTTCGGGGGCGCGGATCAACCCCAGCAAGAGCTGCGAGAGCGTCGTGAGCGCGGCATGTTCGGCGCGCAGCCGCCGCATTTCGGGACCAATGGGCATGGATCGCCTCTCTAAAAAGCGGCCCCTTCAACGCTGTCCTATGGGACCGACATGAAAAGACGGTAAACGGCCATTAGCCTTGATCGGCGCGGTCCGCACGGCGCAGCGGCGGCTTAGGCCATTTGCAGCCGGAAACGCGACGGCGGCACCCCAAAGCGGCGGGCAAAGGCGGTCGCGAAATGGCTGGGGGTGGCAAAGCCGGTGGCGAGCGCGATCTCGGTCACCGCGTCGTCGCTCCGCAACAGGCGCCGCGCCGCTTCGTCGAGCCGCGCGCGCAGCACATATTGCCAAGGCGACACCCCAAACGCCTGCTGAAACGCGCCCGTAAAGCGCCGCACGTCCATACCGACCAGCCCCGCCAGCCCGCCAAGGCTGTGCCGCGCATCGAGCTGATCGCGGATTAACTCGACCAGCCGGTTGCGTTCCGACGCCGATAACCATCGCTGCCCTGCGGGCGAGTTGCGGTGGCCATATTCGCGCAGCAGATGCGCCGCGAGCCCCTCGCCGACCCCCACCGCGGCCATCTCCGCCACATCGCCCGCCTCCCCGCGCAGCAGCGTCGCTAGCCGTGCGGCCGCGTCGAACAGCACCGCATCCCGATATTGTACCCGCGCGGTCAGCGGCGCGTCGGCGAGCGACGCGGTCGGCACGCTGAACTCGACGAATTCAGCGCACTCGCCCTCCGCCAGCGCCGCATAGCGGCACGCCGCAGGAATTATCCACACATCGCCGCGCGATGGCAGTGCCGGTCCGGACGGCCCGACCGAAAATTCGCATTCCATTCGCTCGATCCACCCGCCCAGATGGACAACGATGCTGTGTTGGTCCTCTTCGAACGCCCAGTCGGTCGGCGCGGTCAGCGTCTCGGTCGCGGCCAGCACGCCGATGTGCCCGACCTGCGCCTGATGCCGCGCCACGACCGCACGCGTCGACCGCGGCCGAATGCCATCCCAGATTTGCCGTGCGGCGTCGGTCACTCACCCATCCTGCAAGTCCCCACGACTCACGATGCTAAAGGTCCAAAACTGCGCCGGAATTGGAAAGCGGACAACAGGAAAGCCTCATATCGTTGAACAAATTCACGCCAAAAGGAGACAAACATGGCCGATCACAACATCCAGGGTAAGACCGTCCTCATCGCCGGCGGCGGCAAGAATCTGGGCGGCCTGATCGCCCGCGACCTCGCCGCGCACGGCGCCAAAGCCATTGCGGTCCATTACAACAGCGTCGCAGCCGCGGCCGAGACCGAAGCGACGCTCGCCGCGATCCGCGCCGCCGGCGCCGAAGCGGTCGCATTTCAGGCCGACCTTACCTCCGCCGCCGCGATGGAAAAGCTGTTCGCCGACACCATCGCCGCGGTCGGGCGCCCCGACATCGCGATCAACACGGTGGGTAAGGTACTTAAAAAGCCTTTCGCCGAGATTAGCGAGGCTGAATATGACGACATGACCGCGGTCAACAGCAAGGCCGCTTTCTTCTTCCTCAAAGAGGCAGGCCAGCACCTCAACGACAATGGCAAGATCTGCACCCTCGTCACCTCGCTGCTCGGCGCCTTCACCCCCTATTATGCCGCTTATGCCGGGACCAAGGCGCCGGTTGAGCATTACACCCGCGCCGCATCGAAAGAGTTTGGCGCGCGCGGGATTTCGGTGACCGCAATCGGGCCCGGCCCGATGGACACGCCCTTTTTCTACCCCGCCGAGGGTGCCGACGCGGTCGCCTATCACAAATCGGCTGGGGCGCTGTCGGCCTTTTCCAAGACCGGGCTGACCGACATCGAAGACATCGTGCCATGGATCCGCATGCTGGTGTCGGACGGCTGGTGGATGACCGGCCAGACGATCCTGGTCAACGGCGGCTACACGACCAAATGACCGCTCCCGCGGCGGGCGGCCTCACCGGGCCGCCCGCCGCGGGATGAGCAGCTTTACGCTGCTTCCTTCTTCCGCGACGCCTTCTTGCGCTCGTTCGGGTCGAGGATCGCCTTACGGATGCGGATGTTCTTCGGGGTCACTTCGACCATTTCGTCATCGTCGATATAGGCGATCGCCTGCTCCAGCGTCATCCGCTTCGGCGGGGTCAGGCGGATCGCGTCGTCCTTGCCGGTCGAACGGAAGTTCGTCAGCTGCTTCGACTTCATCGGGTTGACCTCAAGGTCGTCGGGCTTGGCATTCTCACCGATGATCATCCCCTCGTACAGCGCCTCGCCGGGCGAGACGAAGAGGATGCCGCGCTCTTCGAGCGGGCCGAGCGCGTAAGCAACCGCGTCGCCATTGCCGTTAGAGATCAGCACGCCGTTCTGGCGCCCCGCAATATTGCCTTTATGCGGGCCATATTTCTCGAACAACCGGTTCATGATCCCGGTACCGCGCGTGTCGGACAGGAATTCGCCATGATAGCCGATCAGGCCGCGCGACGGACCGCTGAACGTGATGCGCGTCTTGCCGCCGCCCGACGGGCGCATGTCGGTCAGGTCGGCCTTGCGGACCTGCATCTTCTCGACAACCGTGCCGCTATGTTCGTCGTCGACGTCGATGACGACGGTTTCATAGGGTTCGGTGCGCTTGCCATTCTCGTCTTCGCCGAACAGCACGCGCGGGCGGCTGATCCCGAGTTCAAAGCCTTCGCGGCGCATCGTTTCGATGAGCACGCCAAGCTGAAGCTCGCCGCGGCCGGCGACTTCAAAGCTGTCCTTGTCGGCGCTTTCGGTGATGCGGATCGCGACATTGGTTTCGGCTTCGCGGGTCAGGCGGTCGCGGATCATGCGGCTGGTGACCTTGCTGCCCTCGCGGCCCGCCATCGGCGAATCATTGACGGCAAAGCGCATCGACAGCGTCGGCGGATCGATCGGCTGCGCGGCGATCGGCTCGCTGACGCTGGTGTCGGCGATGGTGTTGGCGACGGTCGCCAGCGCCAGGCCGGCGATGGCGACAATGTCGCCCGCCTTGGCTTCCTCGACGGGAACGCGCTCGAGCCCGCGGAACGCGAGCAGCTTCGACGCGCGGCCGGTCTCGATGACCTTGCCATCCATATCGATCGCGTGGATCGGCTGGTTGACCTTGATCGTCCCCGACTGGACGCGCCCGGTCAGGATGCGGCCGATGAAATTGTCACGGTCGAGCAAAGTGGCGAGGAAGGTGAACGGACCGTCTTCGGGCAAGCCGGGGGTCGGCACATGGCTGACGATCGTCTTGAACAGCGGTTCGAGCGTGCCTTCGCGCGCTTCGGGATCTTCCGACGCGTAACCGCCGCGGCCCGAGGCATAAAGGATCGGGAAGTCGAGCTGTTCGTCATTGGCCTCGAGCGTCAAAAACAGTTCGAACACTTCGTCGAGCACTTCGGCGGCGCGCGCGTCGCTGCGGTCGATCTTGTTGACGACGACGATCGGCTTGAGGCCCAGCGCGAGCGCCTTGCCGGTGACGAACTTGGTCTGCGGCATCGGGCCTTCGGCGGCGTCGACGAGCAGGATGACGCCGTCGACCATGCTCAGGATCCGCTCGACCTCACCGCCGAAATCGGCGTGGCCCGGGGTATCGACGATGTTGATGCGCGTCAGGTCGGCGCCTTCGCCCCACTCGACGCTGGTGCACTTCGCCAGGATCGTGATCCCGCGTTCCTTTTCCAGATCGCCCGAATCCATCGAGCGTTCTTCGACGCGCTGGTTTTCGCGGAAAGTACCCGACTGGCGGAACAGCTGATCGACGAGAGTGGTTTTTCCATGATCGACGTGGGCGATAATGGCGATATTGCGCAGAGACATGCGGAAACGAACCTTGATGGAAGGGGGCCGCGCCCGAAGCGCCGCGAAACGCCGCGCCCCTAACAGAATGGGTGCTGCGGCGCAACATGATTGCCGAAGTTGGCAAAGTTGTCACTGGGTCGACCCCGCCGATAAAAGTTTCAATAATTATTGAAACTTCAGAAATTAGAGCGTATAGCGCGGCCATGAATTTGTCCCCTGCCCCCGATTCTCCCCCCGATCCCTCGGCGGCTTCGCCGTCCCCGCCGTTCCGGCTCTCCCCGCTTGCGCAGGCGTTTGTCCTGCATTTCGGCGAGATGGGGAGCCGCTGGGGGATCAACCGGACGGTCGGACAGATTTACGCGATGCTGTTCCTGGCCGACGCGCCGCGCCACGCCGAGGAGATCAGCGAGGCGTTGAGCCTGTCACGCGGCAGCGTGTCGATGGGACTGAAGGAACTGGCGAGCTGGAACCTGGTCCAGCTCCGCCATGCTCCTGGCGACCGGCGCGATTATTATGAGACGCCGCGCGACGTGTGGGCGATTTTCCGTACGCTGGTCGAGGAGCGCAAGAAGCGCGAGATCGACCCGACGCTGACGACGCTGCGCACCCTGTTGATGGAGCCCGCCACCGATGCGTCGGATCGCTTCGCGCAAGAGCGCATCGGCGCGATGCACGAGCAGATCGAGCTGCTGACCGACTGGTATGCCGAAATGCGGCGACTCGATAATGAGCGGCTGCTCCAGCTTTTGCGGCTCGGCGAGCGGGTGGTCAAAGCATTGGAGTTCAAGGACCGGATGCTCGGGCGAGGAAAAGGGGTCTCGACCGCCTCGACAGGCTCGGGACAGGCTTCGCTCGACACGAACGGAGCTTTGGGTTTGGAGGCCGACAATGGACGCAGTTGATCCGCTGATCCTCGCGCGCATCCAGTTTGCCGCGAACATCAGTTTCCACATATTGTTCCCGACGATTACCATCGCGCTCGGCTGGGCGCTGCTCGGCTTCAAGCTCGCGTATAATCGGACGAAAGACGGCGCGTGGATGGACGCGTACCGATTGTGGGTGAAGGTGTTCGCGCTCAGCTTCGCGATGGGGGTCGTGTCGGGCATTACGATGAGTTTCCAGTTCGGCACCAACTGGCCGGGCTATATGGAAAAGGTCGGCAATATCGCCGGGCCGCTGCTCGCTTATGAAGTGCTCACCGCCTTTTTCCTCGAGGCGGTGTTCCTGGGCATCATGCTGTTCGGGTTCAGCCGGGTGCCCAATTGGGTCCACACGATGGCGACGATGCTCGTGGCAGGCGGCACCACGCTGTCGGCGTTCTGGATCATCGTGCTCAACAGCTGGATGCAGACCCCGGTCGGCTACGAAATTCGCGATGGCGTCGTTCATGCGACCGACTGGTGGGCGATCATCTTTAACCCGTCGATGCCGTATCGGCTGACGCACATGCTGATCGCATCGGCGTTGACCGTGGCGTTCCTGATCGCGGGCATGTCGGCGTGGCGCTGGCTGAAGGACGGCGGCGGCGAAGGGGTGCGGCGGACGTTGAAGGCTGCGGTCTATGCCGCGGCGCTGCTGATCCCGGTGCAGATTTTCGTCGGCGACATGCACGGGCTCAATACGCTGGAGCATCAACCGCAGAAGATCGCGGCGATGGAGGCGAATTGGGAAACGCGCAGCCATGTGCCGCTGGTGCTGTTCGCGATCCCCGACAGCAAGGCGCGCACCAACCATGCCGAAATTGCCATTCCGTCGGGTGCCAGCCTGATCCTGAAGCATGAAGCGGCGGGCGTCGTTCCCGGCCTCAACGATTACCAAGGCAATCACCCGCCGGTCGGACCTTTGTTCTGGGGGTTCCGGATCATGGTCGGGATCGGGGTCGCGATGCTGGCGCTGTCGTGGTTCGCGGCGTGGACAATCCGCCGCCGAGGGGTCGACGCGATGCCGCGCTGGTTGGCATATGGACTGGTCGCGATGACGTTCAGCGGCTGGGTTGCCACGCTCGCGGGCTGGTATGTCACCGAGATCGGCCGCCAACCGTGGCTGGTCACCGGGGTGCTGAAAACGGCCGATGCGGTCGGCCCGGTCGGCAGCGCGATGGTCGCGAGTTCGCTGACGCTGTATCTGGTCGTCTATGCGGTGCTGCTGACCGCCTATATCGCGGTGCTGTACCGCCTCGCGCGGCTCGGCAAGGCCGCGCCCAACGACAAGCCGATGTTCCCGGTGCCCACCATCGCCCCCGGCCCCGCCGCCCCGCAGGAGGAACCGGCATGACCCCGTTCATCGATCCCTGGTGGCTGCCCGTCATCTTTGCCGGGCTGATGGGGCTGTCGATCCTGCTCTATGTCATCCTCGACGGCTATGATCTGGGCGTCGGCATGTTGACGCGGCTGGAGAAGGACGAGAATCGCGACCTGATGGTGGCGTCGATCGGGCCGTTCTGGGACGCCAACGAAACCTGGCTGGTGCTCGGCATCGGGCTGCTGCTCGTCGCCTTTCCGGTCGCGCATGGGTTGATCCTGACCCAGCTATACCTGCCCGTGGTGCTGATGCTGGTTGCGCTGATCCTGCGCGGCGTGTCGTTCGAGTTCCGCGCCAAGGCGGCGCCCGAGCATAAGCGCCGCTGGGACAATGCCTTTTTCGGCGGCTCGCTGCTCACCGCGCTGTGCCAGGGCTATATGCTCGGCGCCTATGTGCTTGGGTTCGACCAGAGCTTCGCGGCGGTGCTGTTCTGCCTGCTCGCCGCCTTGGGGCTGGTCGCGGGCTATATCTTCGTCGGCGCCTGCTGGCTGATCTACAAGGTCGAGGGCGAGTTGCAAAAGCGCGCGGTGCGCTGGGCCGAGGTCAGCCTGTGGGCGACGGCCCTCGCGATGGCGATCATCTCGATCGCGACGCCGCTTTTGTCGGAGCGCATCTTCGACCGCTGGTTCCGCCTGCCCGAAATCATCGCGCTGCTGCCAATCCCGATCGCCGCCGCGACCTTGTTCATTGGCCTTGCGATCTTCCTGCGCCGGCCGTTGCGGGCGAAGGACGAGCTGTCGTGGGTGCCGCTGGCGACCGCGGGGATTTTGTTCGCGCTGGGGTTCGTCGGCATTGCTTACAGCTTCTATCCCTATCTGATCGCCGACCGGCTCGACATCTGGCAGGCCGCGGCAAGCCCCGAGGCGCTGAGCATCATCCTGATCGGGGCGCTGTTCGTGCTGCCGGTGATTTTGGGATATTCGATCCTGTCGCACTGGATTTTCCGCGGGAAGGCGACGCATTTGAGTTACGAGTAGTGGGCGGATTCCTTTCAGGTCGGAAGCTTCCAGTGGTTCACCCAACTTCGTCATCCCGGACTTGATCCGGGATCCATAGCTGCACCGTCGTCATGGATCCCGGATCAAGTCCGGGATGACGATGAGGGAAAAATCCTCCCTGTCGCGCAGCGATGGAGAGGGGACTGCTCGCGAAGCGAGGGGAGGAGGGGCGACGACGGCAGCGCCACGGCCCCTCCGTCAGCGCTTCGCGCTGCCACCTCCCCATGGCTTCGCCACAGGGAGGAACTCTCGATCGCGATCGCGCGCTCGGCCTGTCTTTCGCGGCCCCCGCTAACCTTCTTTTAACCAGCAGACTCCAACAACAGCCCATGGCTGTTTTCGGACATTTTCTGCCAGCGGCGCCGGGCACCGACCAACGCCAGGACGCGCGTCGGAAACTCAGCCTGCTTGCCAAGGGCGTGCAGCATGATGGCACCGGTATCGAGGTGCAGATCCATAATATCTCGGGAACGGGCCTGCTGTTCGAAAGCGACATCAAGCTGGCGGCCTGCGACAGGATCGAAATCGAGCTGCCGCATGCCGGCGACATCACCGCGGTCGTCATCTGGGCCAGCGGACGGCTGTTCGGTTGCCAGTTCGAAGGTCCGGTTTCGTCGGCGACGCTGAGCGCCGTGGAGCTGAAGAGTGCGGTCGCCACGGCGTTCGAGCCCACGCCAACCCTCGACCCGCCCGCCAGCGACGACGAGGTTGGCGCGGAACCGCTGCTCGACGACGCGGCGCCCGAGGGGTTTCAGGAGCTGGTCGACCGCAGCCGCGAACAGATCGCGCACGCTGCCGGGATCAGCCCCGACCGGATTCGGATCACGATCGACTATTAGCGGTTCGGTCGGAGCCGGCCGTGCGTCACAGCATCACCACCAGCCGCTCGATCTCGACCGCCGCACTTCGCGCAGCGCGGCGCAAATTCGCCTGAAAATCGCCGCCGCTCGCGTCATTGGCGTCGTCGGTCACCGCCTTGATTGCGGCCCAAGGCTTGCCCAGCCGCGCTGCCGCCTGCGCCACCGCGCCGACCTCCATATCGACGAGCGTCGCGCCGAGCGCTTGCAGGTCGGCGGCGGCGTCAGGGCAGGCGACGAAGCTGTCGCCGCTGGCGATGCGCGCGTGCGGGAGGCCGAGGCCGAGGTCGGGCATCGCGGTGAAATGCGCTTCTGCCGCTTCACCCATCGGCCAGTCGCCTGCGCGGTAGCGGCGGAAGGTGCCGGGGTGGGCCGCGCCATAGTCATGCTGAAGTGCCTCGGCGATCCAGTACGCGCCGGGCGCCGCACCGAGCGCGCCGCAGGTGCCGGTCATCAGGATGAGGTCGGCATTGGCGCCGAGCAGGCCGACGGCGAGCGCGGCGTTGACCTTGCCGAGACCGCAGGTGGCGATGGTGAGGTTATGGTTTTGGGCGGTGCAGCGGCGGAGGGGGATTGGGGCGAATTCTGAGGGGCCGGTGTTGGGGAAGAGGGCGTCGGCTTCTTCGGCGAGCGCGGCGAGGATGACGATGGTGGGCATATCATCCCTCTAATCCCCTCTCCGTTCATGTCGAGCGAAGTCGAGACTCGTTCGCACGGCGCCATGCGTCCCTCGACTTCGCTCGGGACGAACGGGGTTGGTTGGAGAAAACGGCGTGGACGATCCTCCCTGTCGCGCAGCGATAGGGAGGTGGCAGTGCGAAGCACTGACGGAGGGGCTCTGGTGCTGCCGTCGCTGCCCCTCCACCCCTTGCTTCGCAAGCGGTCCCCCTCCCCATGGCTTCGCCACAGGGAGGATCATCAGCTTGCCAAACCACCCTCACCCCGCCATCGCCTTTTCCATGCTCGCCCGCATCTTTCCCGACCGCTTCGTCCCCATCCTGCTCGCGACGATCCTGCTTGCCAGCTTGCTGCCGGTGCGCGGCGCCGCGGTGCCGGTTGCGCAGGGATTATCGACTGCGGCGATCGTGCTGCTGTTCTTTCTCAACGGCGTCCGTCTGCCGGGGGACGAGGTGCTGCACGGCATCCGCAACTGGAAATTGCAGGGGAGCGCGCTGCTGTTCTGCTTCGGGATCATGGCGTTGCTCGGGCTCGGGGCGCAACTCGCGACCGCGGCCTTTTTGCCAGCGACGCTCGCGCTGGGGTTCCTGTTTCTGGGCATCTTGCCCTCGACCGTCCAGTCGGCAACAGCGGCAAGTTCGATGGCAGGCGGCAATGTTGCCGCCAGCGTCGTCGCGGCGGCGCTGCTCAACCTGGTCGGCGTGATCGCCGCACCGTTGCTGTTCGCGGCGCTTGCGGGCAGCGCGGGGGAGATCAGCGGTGCGGCGGCGCTGCGGATCGCCCTGATCCTGTTGCTGCCGTTCATCGCCGGGCAGGTCGCACAGCGCTGGCTGCGGCCTTGGGTACTGAAACACAAGGGGCTGGCGACGGTGATGGACCGCACCGCGATTGCCGTGGCCGTTTATGTCGCCTTTTCGGCCGCGGTGGTGGCGGGGATATGGGACCAGCTCGACGGGCGCGAGATCACCATTGTGTTCGCGGCGGTCGCGGTACTGCTCGCGCTGTCGTTCGGCGGCGCGTGGGCGTTTGGGGCGCTGCTCAGGCTCGCGCGGCCCGACCGCATCACCCTGCTGTTCGCGGGCGCGCAGAAAAGCATCGCAGTCGGCGCGCCGCTGGCCGCGACGCTGTTTCCGCCCGCGATTGCCGGCATGGTGCTGGTCCCGATCCTCGTCTATCATATGGCGCAATTGATCCTGTCGGCGTGGATCGCGCCGGTTCTGGTGCGGCAGCCGACAGGTGTGGTGCTTGAATAACACAGAGTCGCGTGCCATATAGGCGAGTGGCAACGGGGTGGAAGGAAGACGAATGAGCGAGCAGACCGCAACCGCGACCGTAACCGACGAGCTGAAGCTGACCCCGCCCGACCCGGTGCCGGTGGTGTCGCCCGAAAAGGCCGCGGGGCTTGTCCCGCTGTCGGGCGAGCAGAAATCGAAGCTGGAAGAACGCGTCGACGGGTTCATCGAAGACCTGGTCGCGCAGGACGTCAATTCGCCTGCGTTCGGGCAAAAGGTCGACCAAATCACCAACATGGGCCGCAAGGAAATGCTGGAGGCGGCGAACCAGTCGAACCGCTTTCTCGACCGCCCGATCAAGGCGATGGACCGCGACAGCGACATCGGCCTGAACCTGATCGAACTGCGCAACACCGTCGAGCGGCTCGACCCGTCATCGAACGGCAAGCTGATGTCGAAGCGCGGGTTTCTGGACAAGATTTTCGGCAGCAGCGTCACCAATTATTTCGCCAAATATCGTAGCGCCCAGTCGCATATCTCGGGCGTGCTCAACGCGCTGGCGAACGGCAAGGACGAGCTGTTGATGGACAATGCCGCCATCGACGTCGAACGCCGCAAGCTGTGGGAGGCGATGGGCAAGCTGGAGCAGATGGTCCACATCGCCCAGACGCTCGACGCCAAACTCGAAGCCAAGGCCGAGGAACTCGACAGCAGCGACCCCGCGAAGGCCAAGGTGCTGCGCGAAAATGCGCTGTTTTATGCGCGCCAGCGGACGCAGGACCTGCTCACCCAAATGGCTGTGACGGTGCAGGGGTATCTGGCGCTCGACCTGGTCAAAAAGAACAATGTCGAGCTGGTGAAGGGGGTCGATCGCGCCAGCACCACCACCGTCGGCGCGCTGAAAACCGCGATCACCGTGGCGCAGGCGATGACCAACCAGAAGCTGGTGCTCGAACAGATCACCGCGCTCAACACCACGACCGCGAACATCATCGACGGCACGTCAAAGATGCTCAAGGACAACACCGCGCGCATCCACGAACAGGCGGCATCGAGCACGATCCCAATGGAAACGCTGCAACGCGCGTTCCAGAATATCTATGACACGATGGACGCGATCGACACCTTCAAGCTGAAGGCGCTCGACAGCATGAAGACGACGGTGACGTCGCTGGAGGGCGAGGTCGCCAAGTCGAAGGGCTATATCGCGCGCGCCGAGGGTGCGAGCCAGGCGCAGGCGAGCGTTGGCGGTGCGGAAAGTCCGCTCGCGTCGCTCGAAGGATGACGATGAGCGAAGTCGACAAGGTCCGGCTGTCCGCGGCATCGGCAATCGAACGGTCGCGCGAACGGCGGCGTCCGATCGGCACCAAGAGCGTGGCGCTGCGCCGTCAGCATTTGTACAAAAAGCTGGGGCGGGTGCTCGTCGCGGGCGGCGTCGTGCTGCTCGGCGCCGCGGTGTTCGGCCTGTTGATCCAGCCGCTCGGCTTTATCGGGCTGCTGGCGCTGACCGTGCTCCTGATCGGCGTCGCGGTGCTGTTCGGCCGCTCGCCCTTCCCCGAACCGCGGCAGGCCGATCTGCCCAAGGCCGATCTGAAGCATCTGGCCGGACGCACCGAAATCTGGCTCGAGGCGCAGCGCCCGATGCTGCCCGCCCCCGCCCGCACGCTGGTCGATGGCATCGGGGTACAGCTCGACCTGCTCGCGCCGCAGCTCCAGACGCTCGACCCGAGCGAACCCGCCGCCTCGAACATCCGCAAGCTGGTCGGCGAGGATCTGCCCGAACTGGTCGCGGGCTATCAGCGCATTCCCGTGGGATTGCGGACCGAAGCGCATGCCGGTCGCACCCCCGACGAGACGCTGGTCGGCGGATTGAAGATGTTAGAGGCCGAGATCGGCAACGCGGCGCGCAGCCTGGCGGCGGGTGAACTCGACAAGCTGGCGACGCGCGAACGCTATCTGCAGCTGAAGTATCAGGGCATCGACGGTGAAGATTCACCCGCCATCTGAGCCGACTCGTTAAGCGCTCCGCCAACGCTGCGTCCCGAACCACAGCAGCAGGATCAGCAGCAGCGGTGGTGCGAGTCCCCAATGCGCCGATCCGGCCAGCGGCGCGAGCAGCGGTGCCGACGACAGCAGCCACAGCGCCGCAAGCAGCGCGCCGACCGCCAGCGCCTCGAACGCAAAACTGCGCCAGAAGCGCGCGCGGGCGCGGGCGTAGGCGGCCTGGGCGTCGATGGCGCGTTCGACCTGGACGGTAAAGGCGCGGTCGCCCGGACGCGTCGGGGGTGCCAACATCGTGGTCAGCATCGCATCGATGTCCGTCTGATTCGGGGCCGTCATCCGTCCGCTCCTTCGCCGATCAGTTTCTGCGCCTTGGCGCGCCCGCGCAAGACCAATGATTTGAGCGTGCCGAGCGGTACCCCCATGATCTCGGCGGCCTCGCCATGCGAGCAGCCATGGCCGAAGCACAGCGTAAGCGCGGCGCGTTCCTGCGGCGACAGCGCACCGAGCAAGCGGTCGGCGTCGATCGCCGCGTCGCTGGCGCCGCGCGGATCGGTCGACGTCGGCGCATCGTCATCGCGGCCCGCCAGCCCCTCGCGCCGCCGCGCGGTGCGCCGCTGGTCGAGGAACAACCGCCAGCCAATCCCCATGATCCAGGCCGCATAACTCCCCTGCCCCCGATAATCGTCGGCGCGTTGCCACGCGCGGACGAAGGCTTCCTGCGCCAGATCGTCGGCGTCGCATCCCGCGGCGCGCGCAAGGAACGCCCGCAATCGCCCTTCGTGCCGCAGCACGAGGAGCTGGAAAGCGGCACGATCTCCCCCGGCAACCCGCTGGTTGAGAGCCCAATCTTCATCGGCGCTCCCATCATCACGCAGCGGCGCGCTCCTCGGCGGCCGCGGCGCGCGCGAGGCGGCGGCGGACGAGCAGCGCGATGCCGACAAAGATCGGGAAGAGCGAGGCGCCCGCAGCGGTACGGATGATCTGCTCATTGCCCTGGATCAGCCCGAAGCCAGCCATCGCGAGGCCGATCGCCAACAGGACAAGGGCGTTGCGATCGTCACCCGGCGCCTCGACCTCACGGCTGCCGCCGACATGCTCATAGGGTTTGTTGAGCTTTTCGATCAGCGGGCCGACCGAATCCGACTTCGCTTCGAGCGCCCGGCGGATCGAACGATGGAGCATCCACGCGTGGAGCAGCCGCGCGAGCAGGAAGAAGCCGACGACGAACAGCGCGACGACCGTCAAATTTTCGAGCAGGCTGAACAGCTGATCGCTGACCGCCACCAGTTCGGTCGTCGGCGGGGGCGCCGGGAGATAGGATGCGATTTCGCGCGGGCTGATATAGGCCGCGATATCTTCAGCGCTGATCGATTCGGCGACCGGAACCGATACTGTTGTGGGGGCGGGCGGCGTTGCCGCAGGGGCGGGCACAGTGGCGGCAGCGGCCGCAGCGGCAATCAAAAAATTCATCGGCATATCTCTCCGTCATACCGCACCGGCATGGTGAAACCACAGGCGACGCCTTCCCGCAAGGCGGGGATGAACTGCACCGGGGAGCACATATCAACCGCCGCGCGAAGCCGCCGCCCGGACCGGCGCAAGGGCCGATCAACGACTAGACGGCACCGCGGCGACCTATGGATGCAGGGGCAAGAAATTTTTCGCAGCGGGCGGCAGGACAGCGCTTTAAAGCCCCTCGCCGTCCGTCCCGTGCGCGTTGACCAGGCGGCGCGCGAGCGCGCGCTGATCTGACCGCAGATGTCGGGAACTGCGACGACTTCCCACAGGGGCCCGCGCGTTGCCCGCCTGTTTTCGCGGTTTCGGCGGCAGATTGTCTCCTTGGGCATATGCCGGCTATGGTGGGCAGGGGCAGAGACGCGAGCGCGCCTATCGCCACCCCAAGGCCGTGAACGACCTGCTCCACCGGTACCGCCACGCCGCGCTGCCTGCGCTGCCGCAAGCCGTTCGAGCGCGAGGGACCCGGTAATCGGCTTGCGACCGGTGCGCCAAACGCGTCGGGGATGTGCGCCCCCACCCGCCATAGCCGTGGAAAAGTTCGCTGACAGCGAACAACCGCTTACATCTGGCGAACACGGCCTTGCCGCACTTGATCCGCCCGGAAAAATGCCAAAAAAAATGCGGCTATGCAGCGCATGCCGCGACCTGAAGGCAACAGCCTGGGCGCGGCGGCCCGAAGGCCTCTAAACCACGAAAGTCTGTGAAAAACTGGAGCGGGCGAAGGGATTCGAACCCTCGACCCCAACCTTGGCAACTTGCCGTTCTACCTTTTCGATACTTTCCGATACTACGCTATCTCCCTATTTTTACACAATTTATTGAAAACCTATTCGACCTAATGTATCCTGCGGCCGTCCCCTTTTCCCGCGAATTTGGAGACACATTGGAGACACGGACGATTTTCGAGGCTGTGTCTCCAGCAGGAGGTGCGCATGCCGATAGTGAAGTTGACCAAGCGGGCCATAGACGCCCTCGTTCCGCCAAAAGCGAAACAAGTCATTCTGTGGGATACCGAGGTGAAGGGCTTCGGTCTTCGGATCATGGCGTCGGGTATCAAGACCTTTGTCGTCCAGTATCGAAATGCCGAGGGCATCAAGCGTCGCATGAACCTCGGACGATTTGGCGTGCTGACTGTCGACCGGGCTCGCGATCTCGCGAAACTGAAACTGGCTGAGGTCATTGTTGGAGAAGATCCCGCCGACAAGGTCCGCCAGGTTCGCAAGGGTATGACGGTTTCCGAGATGTGCAGCTGGTATCTCGAAGAGGCTCGGGCCGGGAACATTCTCGGCCGCAAGAACGTCCCCATCAAGACATCGTCGCTCGACCTGGATGAGAGCCGCATCCGCACGCATATCGGCCCGCTGATCGGCAACCGGATCGTCAAGCATCTGACAATTGCGATCGTCGAGCAGATGCAGACCGATGTGAAGAACGGCAAGACTGCAAAGCCCCGGACGGGAGGCCGTGGCGGAAAGGCGACCGGTGGCCCCGGCGTGGCGGGTCGCTGCGTCGGCACGCTCCAGGCGATCCTCGGCCACGCCAAGCATAAGGGCCTTCTCGAAACCCATCCCACCCTTGGTGCCAAGAAACTTGCCGGAAAGAAAAGAACACGGCGACTGAGCACCTCCGAGATCGAGATGCTCGGAAAGGCAATCGCTTATGCCGAGGCAGGCGGGGAAAACCCGGTCGCCCTTGGCGTGCTGCGCACATTGCTCCTGACCGGCTATCGCCGTCAGGAAGGCCAAGCGATGCACCGCAGCTGGCTGCACCCCGATCGCGGCTATGTCATGTTTCCCGACACCAAGGGCGGGGCGCAAGTCCGAGCAATCGGGCCTGCCGCAATCCGTGTGCTCGAAGCGCAGGCGGAAATAGCCGGCAACCCGCATCTGTTTCCATCGGCTATTGGCGACGGCCCGTTCACCGCGGTCAGCGATTGCCTGAAGCGGGTATGCGGCCTAGCAGGGATCAAAGGCGTCACGCCGCATACGCTTCGTCACACCTTTGGAAGTGTTGCCGGCGACCTCGGATTTTCGGAACTTACCATCCGTGCCATGCTTGGGCATGCCTCGCAGAATGTGACGCAGGACTATGTCCATATCGACGAAGCGCTAAAGCTGGCGGTGGAGCGAACATCCAGCGAGATCGAACGATTGCTGGCACGCGGCGCCGAGAAACACCAGGCGATGAAACTCGCGGCTTAGGTAAACCATGTCACATCTAGTTTGAGAACGGGGATATCGGACTGCATCGCTCACAGAAGCCGTTGCCACCAAGACACGTCATGCCAAGCATCAAATTTACGTCCAACTTCACGATAAATGCCCACCAGTTCGAAACCCATAGCTTTGTGTAACCCGATGCTCGCCTCATTCGGAAGCGCGATGCCGGCAAAAGCAGCATGATAGCCCAAGCTTGCGACCGCCGGGAGTAGATGAGAATATAGGCAGCGCGCTACGCCGCTTCGTTGTGCGCCAGGCGCCACATAGACTGTCACGTCGACAGATGTCCGATATGCGGCGCGGGTCCGGTGCTCGGAGGCGTAGGCGTAACCGACAACCCGCCCGTCCATTTCGGCCACGAGATAGGGATAGTGCGGCACTATGGCGGCGATCCGCCGTTCAACCTCCATAATGTCGGGCGGCACCTCCTCGAACGAGATCGTCGTGTCGGCTACATAAGGGGCATAAATTGCCTGAACGGCCGGTGCATCTTCCATGACGATATGACGGACATCCATGTTTTCACCGTTGCAGGATAGGATATCGGACAGAATGGCCCGCCGCCTCCGGGCAATCAAGGCCTTCCGTCCGGCGTCGGGTTGGCGGCGCTACAGCGAAGCAGCCACTATGTATCGTATTTTTCCGATGAGTCTTGACGCATGTATATCTATCGGATAATCCCGATAGATGAAGACCGACACCGCACTTGCCGCGCTCGCGGCGCTTTCACACCCTACCCGGCTCGAAGCCTTCCGCTTGTTGGTCCAGCATGAGCCCGAAGGACTGTCGACGGGCCAACTTGTGGATGCCTCGGGACTGACCCAGAGCACATTCTCCACCCACCTTGCGGTTCTCGCCAAAGCCGGGCTGGTCAAATCAGAGAAGCGCGGACGCCAGTTTATCCAGCGCGCCGAGATCGACGCACTGAAGGGCCTGATGCTCTTTCTCGCGAAGGACTGCTGTCAGGGACGCCCCGAATTGTGCGAGCCGCTGCTCGCCGAACTCGCCTGCTGCTGACGGAAATCCGATCATGACCGACATCATCGTGTATCATAATCCCGACTGCGGAACGTCGCGCAATACGCTCGCGATGATCCGCAATGCGGGCATCGAACCCCATGTCGTCGAATATCTGAAGACACCGCCCTCGCGGCCGATGCTCGTCCAGTTGATCGATCGAGCCGGCATCTCGCCGCGCGAACTGCTGCGAGAGAAGGGAACGCCCTTCGCGGACCTCGGCCTCGGCGATGAGAGCCTCGAAGATGAGACGCTTATCGACGCGATGATGGCGCATCCGATCCTCATCAACCGGCCGCTCGTCGTCTCGCCGCTCGGCGTGAAGCTATGCCGCCCCTCGGAAGCGGTGCTCGACCTCATTCCTGCGCGCCAGCGGGGTGCCTTCGCCAAGGAAGATGGCGAACAGGTGGTCGACGAAGCCGGCAATCGCGTCGACAGATGAGGAACGATTCTATGACGCAACCGAAGCGCGAACGCCTGTCGTTCCTCGACCGCTTTCTGACCTTATGGATCTTCCTCGCGATGGCGCTGGGCGTGGTGCTCGGCTCGACCTTCGCCGGGCTCCCCGCCGCGATCGACAGCCTCTCCTGGGGCTCGACGAACATTCCGATCGCGATCGGCCTCATCCTGATGATGTATCCGCCGCTTGCGCGCGTGCGCTACGAAGAACTGCCGCTGGTTTTCGACGACAAGCGCGTCCTTGCGATCTCGTTGATCCAGAACTGGATCATCGGCCCGGTGCTGATGTTCGCGCTCGCGGTGATCTTCCTGTCCGACAAGCCCGAATATATGACGGGCCTGATCCTCATCGGCCTCGCGCGCTGCATCGCGATGGTGATCGTCTGGAACCAGCTTGCGAAGGGCGACAATCAATATGTCGCGGCGCTCGTGGCCTTCAACTCGATCTTCCAGATCCTCTTCTTCAGCATCTATGCCTGGTTTTTCCTGACCGTGCTGCCGCCGCTCTTCGGGCTCGAAAGCAGCGTGATTGATGTCAGCTTCTGGACCGTCGCCGAGGCGGTGCTGATCTATCTCGGCATCCCTTTTCTCGCCGGCTTCCTGACCCGCAAGATACTGGCCGGCGCCAAGGGCAACGACTGGTACGAGACGCGGTTCCTGCCCAAGATCGCCCCAATCACGCTCGTCGCCCTGCTTTTCACGATCCTTGCCATGTTCAGTCTCAAAGGCGGCGAGATTGTCACTATTCCGGGCGACGTCGTGCGGATCGCGATCCCGCTGACTATCTATTTCGTCGTCCAGTTCATCATAAGCTTCTGGATGGGGAAGCTCATCGAAGCCGATTATCCACGCACGACGGCGGTCGCCTTCACCGCAGCCGGCAACAATTTCGAACTCGCGATCGCTGTTGCCATCGCCGCCTTCGGCCTTGCATCCCCGGTCGCCTTCGCCGCGGTCATCGGTCCGCTCGTCGAGGTGCCGGTTCTTATCCTGCTGGTGAGCGTCGCCTTCTGGTTTGGGCGCCGCTGGTTTCCAGCATCCGTCCCCGCGAAAGACTGACCTACATGACCGCCCCAACCTTCTCCCGCTTGCGCACGCTCGCCGAACCCGGCCATCTTCCCGCGCTGAGCCCCGAATATATCCGGTCACGTCCCGGCCTCGGGCTCGGTCCGCTCGACCCGGCGCCACGCATCCTCCTGCTCTATGGATCACTGCGCGAACGCTCTTATTCGCGGCTCGTCGTCGAGGAGACTGCGCGCCTGCTCCAGCTGCTCGGCTGCGAAACGCGCATCTTCGATCCGTCCGACCTTCCGCTTCCCGACCTGATCGCCGACGACGATCATCCGGCGGTCGAAGAACTGCGCCAGCATTCGCTGTGGTCCGAAGGCCAGGTCTGGTGCAGCCCAGAGCGGCACGGGCAGATCACCGGCATCATGAAAGCGCAGGTCGACCATCTGCCGCTAGCCTATAAGGGGCTTCGCCCGACGCAAGGACGCACGCTTGCCGTGATGCAGGTGTCGGCGGGCTCGCAATCGTTCAACAGCGTCAACACGCTGCGCATTCTCGGCCGCTGGATGCGGATGATCACCATTCCCAACCAGTCGAGCGTCGCCAAAGCCTATGCCGAGTTCGACGAGACAGGCCGCATGCAGCCCTCTAGCTATTACGACCGCATCGTCGACGTCGCCGAAGAGTTGGTGCGCTTCACCGTGTTGACGCGCGGTCATGCCGACCAGCTTGTCGATCGCTATTCGGAGCGGAAGGACCGCAACGAGCCTGTCATCACGCCGGCCGAGATGGCGGGTTTACCGGGGACATGATATTTTTTCCTTCGCCCGTTCAGCCGCTTGGAATTTCGCCGCACCAACCTGTATAGACGGGTTATGGATTTCAGCCCTCGCACAGCCGGAAGCGGTTCAAACAATTCAAAGAGACCAGCCGGTCCCCGGCCAGGCAAAGCCGAGGATAAGGACAGCCGCGCTGCGCCACGCTATGCGGCCATCAAGCAAAGCATTTGCGACGCCGTTCGGGACGGCCACTTAAAGCCCGGCGACCGTGTTCCTTCGGAAGCTGAACTGGTGCAGCAGTTCGACGTATCGCGCATGACCGCGAACCGAGCCCTCCGCGAGCTGCAGGCTGCGGGCATATTGGTTCGCCGCGCCGGTAGCGGGTCGTTTATTGCGGAGCCGAAACCGATCGGCCAGATTATCGAAATCCGAAATATTGCGGAAGAGATACGCGAGCGCGGTCATGTCTATCGTGCCCGTGTCGTGCAGAATGACGAGATCCGGGCCAATGCCGAAATGGCGGCGCTTTTGGAAGTGCCGGTCGGGACAAAATTGTTCCACTCGATCATCGTCCATCACGAAGCGGAATTCCCGATCCAGCTCGAAGAGCGCTTTGTGCTCGCGTCAGCTGCCCCCGACTATGGAAAGATGGACTTCACGCAGACGACGCCGAACGAATATCTGACACAAACCGCGCCGCTCGAGCGGGTCGAGCACCGCGTCCGCGCGGAGATGCCCGATGCGCGAACGCACGGCATGCTGGGGCTGTCGGAGGCCGAACCGGTGCTGCGGATGACGCGCCGGACGTGGAGCCACTCACGCCTCGTCAGCCACGCCTGGCTGACCCATCCCGGCTCGCGCTTCGAACTCTCGGCCGCCTTTTCGATCGACGATTGACGACCGATGGTCAGGCTGTTCTGCGGGTCACCACAGGCTTGCGGCGCCGGCGCAACCAGCGGAAATCGGCGCGGCTGAAGCTTTTGAAGAGCAGATAGAAGCCGGTCCCCGAAAGCCATAGCGCGCCGAAGGCGACGAAGATGATCAGCGGGTGATTGAAGCTCTTCCGGTTCACATAATCCATATTGTGGAGCATCCAGAAAAAGTCCCATGTCCGCCAGGTATCGCCGCGCATCACAAGGAAGCGCGCCGTATCGAGCGAGACATAGGCGCTGCTGTTCTCCGCATCCGCAAAGTCGACGCGCCACATCGCGCCGTCATGATCGCGCGCTTCGAGGTTCGCCTTGGCCAGTATGCTGACCTTCTGGATCGGCGCCCCGTTCATCATCGACGCCACCTCGCGCGCCATGCCCTCATCGACGCGCACGTCCTTGCCGGTGGTGGCATCGACGAGGCGGATGCCCTTGGTCGTTCGAAGCTCATAGACCGGCCGGGCGCCGAGATCGCGCAAGAGGACTCCCGTGACAGGTTCGCCGCGCGGCAAGGCGGCGATGTCGAAATAGTCGCCGGCCGGCAAAGGATGCGCATGCGACATCCCGCCGCCGTGTCCGCCGACCTTGTCCTTGTCGAGGAGCGCCATGACCGAGCCGCTCAAGGCCCAGAGCAAGAACTGGAGTCCGAGGATAAGCCCGACCCATTTGTGGATGCGACGGAAAAAGAGCGGCGTCAGCCGGATGCGTTTCATGCCGTCTTCTTCTTTCGACGCTTGAAGGACCAGATCAGCAGCCACGCGCCTGTCAGCGCCATGGCAAAGGCGCTCCAGGTCGCGACGCGGAGCAGCGGGTTGTTGACGTCGGTCCGCTCGTCATAATCCATGATGTGGAGCATCCACGCGAAATCGAAGACGCGCCAGAGCGCATGCCGGCGCGAGATGAGTTCGCCCGTCTGCGGTGACAGATAGAGCGTCGGGCGGTTCCAGCCCGCGAACTCGACTTGCCAATAGGGCGGCTTGCGCGACTGCATTTCCTGCGGCGCCTTGGTAAGCAGCCGCACCGAAACGATCTCGCCATCGCCCGCATAGATGCGCCGCGCCTGCGCCCGGACCTGGGACTCGGTCAGGGCAGGCAGCGGCGCACCCGAACGGGCATCAAACAGTTTCGCGCCTTCCGGCGTCTCGGCTCGCCAAGCGGGGGATCCGAAAAATCGCTGCAAGCGGATTTCCGAAACGCCGGGTGCGGCCGCCACGATCCGCGAGGGCGGCGCGAGGCCGGCAAGGTCGATAACTTCGGTCGCCGGCGCGCGCACCAGATGGTCGCCATGAATGGTGTCGATATGGACAACGACCATGTAGAAGCCCGTCAGCGTCCAGAGCAGGGCCTGGACGCCGACCACGAGAGCCAGCCATTTGTGCGTTCGCCTAACAAGTAGCGGCCAACGAATTGCCATGTCACTACCCTCAGAAAGCCGTCCGGAAGCCGACATAGAAGCGCCGCCCGAGCAGATCGTAGGTCATGGTGTCGGTGTTCGCATCGGTAAAGCTCTGGATATAGGGCGCCTTGCGATCGAAGAGATTGTCGACACCGACCTGGAAACGCGTCTTCTCGTCGATCTCAAAAGCGACCTGGAGATTGTGATAGAAGACGTTGGGGGTGCTGTAGCCGATCTCTCCGGGCGCCGCATTGAAGTCGGTCGCCTTGCCGATCCACTGCGTCGACCAGGTCGCGCTGACGCCGTCCTTTTCGGCGGTCAGCACACCATAGCCGCGCCACTTCGGGTAACCGCCGTTGCCGCCGCCGATGAAGCCGTCGAAATCGATCGGTGCGCCGCCCGGGAAAGGCAGCACGACATATTTGTTGAGATAGGTCAGGTTGACGTCGAACGAGACATTCACGCTTCCGATGTTGTTATTATAGACGAGTCCGAGGTCGAGCCCGTTCATTTCCTCGCGGCCGGTGTTGATCGGCTGGGCGGACAGGAAGGTGACCTCGCCTGTCAGCGAACTGCGCGTAAAATCCTCGCAGAAGGGATGCGAAAGATTCTGGCTCGCGTAGCAGATACCGAGCTTGGTCGAACCGGGAATGGCGCGGATCGCATCCTTGATCTTGATGTCGAACCAGTCGGCGGTGAGCGACAGGCCCGGGATGAGCCCCTTCGGCGAGATCACGGTGCCGACGGTCCAGGTCGTGGAGCTTTCGGGCTTCAGATTCTCGTTGCCGCCCACGGTCGTCAGGATCGTCGTACCCAACTGGACATAGTTCGCTGGCACGCCCGACGCCTGACAATTGGCGATTAGCGTCGCATTGCCACTCGTCGCATAGCGCGAGCAGGGATCGGTCGTGGTCAGATTGCCTTCGGACACGCCGCCGAACAGCTCGGGGACGTTGGGAATTCGGAAGCCGGTGCCATAGGTGCCGCGCAGGCGGAAGCTGTCGTTGATGACCCAGTCGAGGCTCGCCTTATAGTTCCAGTCGCTGCCGAACAGGTCATAGTCCGAATAGCGGACCGCGCCGCCCGCCGTCAGCGCTTGGAAGAAGGGCGCATCGGCAAGGATCGGCACCGACAGTTCGAGATAGGCCTCCTTCGCGGTACTTGTTCCGGAGATTGGGTCCTGCTGGTTGGTGTTGGCAATACCGAGCACCGTCAGCGGATCGGGATCGCGCCAGCCCTTTTCCTTGCGATAGACGACACCCGCCGCGAAGGAGACGGGCCCCGCAGGGAGCTTGAACAGATCGCCGTTGAGATCAGCCGTGACCGTCGCAAGCTCGTTGCCGCCGCGGTCGCGCGAGGTGAAGAGGATATAGTCGAGAACCTCGGGCGTCAGATCGCCGAAGCCGAGATAATCGGCGCAGGGAATCGATGCGCCGGCCGCCAGGCTGCATTTGCTGGTGTCGAGCGTGTTGGCGACGCGCTCGAGATTGGCGATGTTGGTCGACCCATCGACCGCAGTATTGCGACCGAAGCTGCCCGCGACTTCCCAGCCCCAATCGTTTGACAGCTTGCCGCGCAGGCCAAAGGTGCCCTGCCAGGTGTCGGTTTCCTGAAAGAACTGGCGCGCACCCGGTTCGGCGAGGCGCCTCTGGACGAGGACGATATTCTGGCCGGTGGGGTTGGTGGGGTTGCTCGCCGCGATCGATAGGTTGCGCAACGTGCCGGGCGTCGCGATCTGGTTCGACTTGCGGAACGTGTAGAGGAATTCGCCGAACGCCTCGATATTATCGGTCAGGTCATAGTCGGCGAAGAAGGCGGTGCTGACGCGTTCGACGGGGCTGACGGCGTTGAGAAACGGGGCCGAATTGAAATTATGCTTCGCCGCGCTGTAGGGCTCGAAGAAATTTCCGTTGCCGCCGAGGACCTGGTTGAAGTTGATCTGCTGGCCGTTCGGCAGCACCGCGCGTCCACCGATCGTCGATGCGCTGTTGACGCAGCCAAGTGTGCCGGGGGTGGTTTCCGCTAGCGAGCAAGGTGCGCGGGTCGCCATGTTGACGGCGCTGGTCTTCTGATAGGTTACCGCGGCCATGAAACCGCCGCGGTCGTTGCGCATGCCCCAGATCAGGTCGGCGGTGAAATCCGAGCCATCGCCCTTTTCGGTGATCCCCTGCCGCGCGCTGATTCCGAGACCCTCATAGTCGGTCCGGGTGACGAGGTTGACGACGCCCGCCATCGCATCGGCGCCATAGATCGCCGACGCGCCGTCCTTGAGGACGTCGGTGCGCGCGAGCGCGACAACCGGGATCATGTTGAGGTCGGGCGACGAGTTCGCACCCGTGCCGCCCGCGACGAGGCGGCGGCCGTTGAGCAGCACCAGCGTGCGCTTGATGCCGAGTCCGCGCAGGTTGACCTGCGCCGTGCCATAGCCGTTGCCCGTCCAGTAGGCCGAAGTCTGGTTGCCCGCGAAGCCCGCATTGGCGGGGAGGCGCTGCAGCACCGTCTCGATATTGACGACCCCGGTGTTCTCGATCTGCTCGGCCGAAACGACCGTGGCGGGACCGACGCCGGCGAGATCCTGGCGGCGGATGCGCGAGCCGGTTACGACGATGTCGCTCCCCGCATCGCTGGCCTCCGCGGCGGGCCTGGGGGCCTCTCCTTCCTGCGCGAAGACCGGCGTTGCGATAGTTGCGACCACCGCCGCGCTCGCGAGCAATGATTTTTTGATCGACATGCGAAACCCCCTATTGGTTGCGTTATAGGCCGTAGAGAGCATCAAATGTATATACAGGTCAATAGAAATTATTGCCTAACTTCAATAAGTTAGCATCATTTCGCTTGGTCGCATCGGATATGCTTTATACGCACGCCAAAGACCTACCCCTCATGTCCAAGACATTTTTTTTCCTGTGGAGCGAGCCCGCACCTGCGGCGCGCAGTCATATCTCAAATTCTGGTAATTAAATTACAGCGGCACTCGCCTGTTGGGGCTTTCCGCGCCGCGGCTATAGCGAACGATAGGAGCCCGACGCGCGAATCGCGGGAGGCCGGACTTCGCATGCTGATGGCCATTTCGGATGGTTCACGCTGACCCGAGGCGCTGCGCGCAAGCCCGCGCGCCCACGGCAGCGGCGCGTGAGAGGAGATGCCGCCGATCGGAGCAGCGTCCGCGTCAGCCGTGGCGCGACGTCAGGCGCGAAATACAGAAATCTTGCCGTCGCCGCCGAATGCCATCACGTCGAACGCGTCCGTACTGCCATCGGGCATTTCCATGCCCGGAGAGCCGCGCGGCATACCGGGCACGGCAATTCCGCGAATGTCGCGTGGCTTGTCGTGGAGGAGTCTCGCGATATGCCGCATCGGCACATGGCCCTCGATCGCGTAGCCGCCGATGACGGCCGTGTGGCACGACGCCAGCTGGTCGGGCACGCCAAGTCGCGCCTTGACCGCAGCCATGTCCGCGCGGTTTTCGACGGTCACCTGATAGCCAGCCTTGCGCGCGATATCCGCCCACGCTTCGCAGCATCCGCATTCGGGATCGCGGTATACGAGCATCTGCCTGTTCTTCGCCGCATCGGCGACCGGTGTGCGCGCGTTGCCATTCTTCTCTTCCGCCGCCGCGGGCCGCGAGGAGGAATTGCAGCCCGCAAGCATCATCCCGGATCCGGCCGCAACCAAGCCAAGAAGATGGCGCCGGGTGATCGGACTTTTCATGTCATTTCCTCGCGAGAATGGACTTCATCTGCTCGATTTCGGCTGCCTGCCCCGCGATGATGCCACGGCAGAGGGTGCGTATTTCGGCATCCCTGAGAGAAGCCTGTTCGCACATGAGAATGGCGCCCGAATGATGCGGGATCATCGAACGCAAGAAGGCGGTGTCGCCGATCGTCGTCTGCGTCCGGATGAGCGCGAAGCTTCCGAAGAAGGCGACTGCCGATCCGAGCAGCAGGACCGTATTGAGACGCCTCGACGGAAACATGCCCGGCATCGCGACGATCATCAGCACGACCATCGGCGCCACCATCATCAGCGTCATGTAGAGCATGTTGAGATTGTTGTAGAAGCTCGAGAGGCGGTCGATCATGACGAACATCACCAGATACATGATGATGCCGCTGACGATCGTCTGCAGCGCGAGGCTGCGATAGGCTGGTTTCATGGCATTTCTCCTCGACGTCCTGCCACCCCGCAAAATTCTAGAACCAGGCCCGCACCCCCATCACGAAGCTGACTCCGCTCGGATCCTCGCCCGCGGCCCGCGCGAAGCGCGCTGTGTCGCCGACCTTGCGCGCCCATTCAACGCCCACATAAGGCGCGAACTCCTTCACGACCTCGTAGCGAAGGCGAAGCCCTAGCTCTACGTCCGAGAGGCCTGAGCCGACGCCGGTCTCGGGTACGTCCTGCAGGGCGAAATTCATTTCCGCCATGGGCTGGAGGATCAGTTTCTGGGTGATGCGCTGATCGTAATAGCCTTCGAGACGGGCGAGCAGGTCGCCCTTGTTCGAAAGGAAAAGCGCGCCCTCGACTTCGAACCAGTAAGGCGCGAGTCCCTCGAAACCGATGGTCGCATAGGTGCGGTCGGGACCGGGTCCGAGATCCTGCCTGATACCCGCCTGCGCGTTAAAATAGGGCCCGATCGCCCGGCTGTAGAGCGCCTGCACTTCGGCACTCTCGATACCCTCGCCGAACACGCCTTCGCCCTCGCTCTTGACGGTGAGCCGGTTGATGTCGCCGCCATACCAGGCCTCGCCGTCCCAGCGGAAACCGTCGCGGCCCTTGCGCGCCTGATATTCGGCGAGGTTGAAGCTGATGAAAGCGATGGTCTGCGCCCCATTTTCCTTCATCATCTCGTGACGCGAATGCTCCATCTCGCCCTTGGGGTAAATGCGATCGGCATACCAGTCTGCGGGCGGCGCGGGCGCGACCGCGTCGCCCGGCGACAGGTCGGTGCCGCTGGCGCTGCTCGCCGCCGCCATGCCTTCCATTCCCACCATCGGGTCCGCAGCCTTCGGCGTGCAATGGCCCATTTTGGCATGTTCGGGGGGACAGTCGGGATCCGTCGGCGGCGCAGTGCCATGATCCATCGCACCCATATCCGCAGCGTCCTTGCCCGAAGCCTCCGCATCGGGCGTGCAATGGCCCATTGCCGCATGTTCGGGCGCGCACGTCGAGGCCGCGGGCTCGCTATCCTTCTGCGGCATATCGCCATGGTCCATCTGCTCCATCGACCCGTCTGCGGCCGTATCGGTTGCAGTCGGTGCAGTCGGCTCCGGCGTTGGCGAGGGAACGGGCGTCGCGGTGGGTGCCGCGCCGTGCATCGAATGATCCATCGACTGGGCCGCGGCGGGAACAGCAAAAGCGAGCGGCGCGATGCCCGCAAGGAGGAGCGCGATCCGGGTCATTCGCCGTCTCCCTTCGGGCGGACGCTGACGACGCGCATCATTCCGGCGTGCATATGGTAGAGGAGATGGCAGTGGAATGCCCAGTCGCCGAGCGCGTCGGCGGTGAAGTCGAAGCTTGCGGTGCCGCCCGGCTGGACGAGCACGGTATGCTTGCGCGGCGAGCGGTCGCCCTTGCCTGTAACCAGTTCGAAGAAATGCCCGTGCAGGTGGATCGGATGGCTCATCATCGAATCGTTGATGAGGTTGATCCGCACCCGTTCGCCCTCGATGAACGGGATCGGCTCGTGATAATCTGACATTCTCACGCCATCGAACGACCACATGAAGCGTTCCATGTTGCCGGTGAGGTGGATGTCGAGCGAGCGCGAGGCGGCGCGCACATCGGGGTTGCGCTCGAGCGCGACGAGGTCGTGATAGGTCAGCACCTTGTGTCCGACATCCGCGAGCCCCTGCCCCGGCTCGCCCATCCGGTCGACCGGCATCGGCGAGATCGTCTGGACACTGGGATCGCGCTTGACCTGCGGCGCGACACTGAAGTCGCGCATGCTGTGCTGCATGCCGCCACCCGAGCCATGGTCCATGCCTGCCATCGCGCCGCCGTCGCCCGCGGGCGTGCAGTGACCCATCTTGGCATGTTCGGGCGAACAGGAAGGGTCGCTCGCGGGCATGGGCATCGCGCCCATATCGCTGCCGCCTGAATGGTCCATCCCTGCCATCGAGCCGCCCGACATGTCCATGTCGCCCATGCCCATGTCCTTCATGGTCGCGAGCGGTCGTTCGCGCAGCGGCGGAACCTCGGCGATCATGCCGGCGCGCGGCGCAAGCGTCGCGCGGCCCATCCCCGACCGGTCGTTGGCCTCGGCAACGAACGTGTATGCGCGGTCCTCAACAGGGGTCACGATCACGTCGTAGGTTTCCGCGACGGCGATCTGGAATTCGTCGATCTCGGTCGGCACCACATTGAGCCCGTCGGCCTGCACCACCGTCATCCTGAGGCCCGGGATACGGACATTGAAGATCGTCATCGCCGAGGCGTTGATGATCCGCAGCCGCACGCGCTCGCCCGGGTTGAACAGCGCGGTCCAGTTGTCGCGCGGGCCGTGCCCATTGACGAGGAAGGTGTAGGTAGAGCCGTTGACGTCGGCGACGTCGGTCGGGTCCATTCGCATCTTGCCCCAGTCGATGCGCTCCGCAAGCGACTGATCCTTGCCGGCGAGAAGACCGGACAAGGTCTGGCGTTGCATATTGAAATGGCCGGGATTGACCTTGAGCTTGCGGAAGATCGCTTCAGGCGAAATCTGGCTATGGTCGGACAGGACCACAACATGCTCGCGATCGTAACCGACCGGATCGGCGCCGGCGGGATCGATGACGATCGGCCCATAATGGCCGAGCTGCTCCTGAAGACCCGAATGGCTGTGATACCAATAGGTGCCCGACTGAACGACGGGAAATTCATAGGTGAAGGTAGATCGCGGCTTGATGCCGGGGAAACTGACGCCGGGTACGCCGTCCATCTGGAACGGCAAGATCAGCCCATGCCAGTGGATCGAGCTATCCTCGTCGAGGTCGTTGACGACGGTGAGCTTCGCCGTCTGCCCTTCCTTGAGGCGCACCAGCGGCGCCGGGACCGTGCCGTTGATGCCGATGGCGCGGCTGAGCTTGCCGTCGATTCGCATCGTCTGCCGTGCGATATGCAATGTGATGTCGTTGCCCGAAACGGTTGGAACAGGCGCGGTGATCCCGGTCGATCCCGACTGCGCCCAAGCGGGGAACCATGCGGCCATCGCAGCGGCCGCTCCGCCGCCCAATGCCCCGTTTACAAATCGACGCCTGTCTATCTGCATCATTCTTCCCGACCGTTACTGACTGTTCCTAAAGCCATACGCAGCCGCGGCGGTCGCCCCTCACCCAAAATGCCTGAATTGACCGAGCGCCGTTCAAGACGGGAAGGCACGAGGTCACGCCGGAGCCTGGTTACTCGATTCAGCCAGCAGGTCTCTCAACCGCATCCGGGCGCGATAGAGACGGGTTTCGACGGTCTTCTCGCTCACATCGAGCATCGCCGCCGCTTCGGCCTGGCTCACATCATCCATGCCGCGCAAGAGCAGGACCTCGCGCAGATTTTGCGGCAACTGCGCGATCGCGCCGCGAACTCGGGCAAGCTCCAGCCGGTCGCTCGCCTCCATGTCGGGCGAGGGTATATCGCTGGCGACATGATGCGCGCTCTCGAGGGGCAGAGCGCGCGAAAAGAAAGCGCGCACCTTGCGTCGGCGCGCCCAATCACGGCATTTGTTGATCGCGATGCGGGCAATCCAGACGCGAAAGGGACGGTCTGCATCATACCGGCTCATTGCAGAAAAGCCGGCAAGGAAGGTTTCCTGTGTCAGATCGAGCGCCTCGTCGGGGTCGCCGACATGCTTGACGATCAGTCGATAGACCGGCGCCTTGTACCGGCTCAGCAATTCGCGATAGGCATCGTCGCGCCCGGCGCGGGCATAGGCTGCCAGATCCTGGTCGCTACTTTGCGAAAGGCCGGGGTTCACCGCGCATCGGCGGTCAGCGCCTTGACCACGCTTTCGTCGAACATTTTCGCTTGGTCGCGATCGAGGACCGCACGCATGGCGAAAAGATGTACGAGCGTTTCCTTTTGCAGCGTCCCCATCACTTCATGCGTGTGGTCGATGGCCTCGGTCACCCGGGGTCCATAGCCATGCTCGGCCTTGATCGCCTCCGCGAGCCGAACATTTGAAGCGCGCATCTCGAGTTCGAGCGCGCGGCGGCGGCGCGCAAAGTCAGCCTCGATGCGGTCGATTTTCGCATCCTGCGCCGGGGTCAGATCGAGTTGGTCGTGGAGGAGCGCATGAAGTTCGGTTTCACTTGCCTTGGGCGCATCGCTCACCAGCCGGCCCACGAATACGCCGGCAACGGCCGCGGCGAAGGCGATAAGGCCTACGAGAAGCAGACGGCGCGAAGACATGGCTAGTGCGACTCCAGCAGGGTCGAGGGCGCCAGCGCGCTCGCTGGCCCGAACGGGCTCAGCGGACTGGCCGCGACAGCGGGTTCGGAAATGGCGCTTCCGGCAATGATCCCCACGCCGAGCGACACAAAGGCAGCGAGCGCCATGAGGCGCCGCGTCGCCATCGCTTCGCGTCGACGAACCGACAGAGCGCCGATGATGCGATCGTCAAGCGCGTCCAGCCCGGCAGGCAGGCCGATCCGGTTCAAAATGTGCAGCTCTTCGTCCATCGACCCAACTCGCCAAAACTTCTTACATTGATCATACGCGCGAACGGCGATTATCCCTCACGCCGCCAATATTCATCCGGATAGCATGAGGGTTAGGCCGGCCCATTGCGTATTAGCAGGACAGACACGCTATTGGAGGTCTTTATGTTCAAGTCCATTCTCCCCTCAGCCGCAGCAGCTGTCGCGCTGCTTCTCGCACCGGTCGCGGCCGACGCGCACACCAAGCTCGTCGGCTCGACGCCCGCTGCCAATTCGACCGTTTCGAAGGTGACCAAGATCGACCTGAAATTCAACGAAAAGGTCATCGCCTCGACGGTAAAGACCGAACTCGTCATGACCGGAATGCCGGGCATGGCCAATCACGCGCCGATGAAGATTCCCTATTCCTCGGCGATGGGAAAAGACGGCAAGTCGATGACGCTCATGGCCAAGCGTCCGCTCACGCCTGGAACCTATAAGGTGAAATGGTCGGCGGCGGGTGCGGACACGCACCGCATGGGCAGCGAGTTCAGCTTTACCGTGAAGTAGGGCGGTGGGCGACATCGTCCTGATCGGCATCAGGTTCGCGCTCTATGCGGACCTGATGCTCATCGCCGGACTCGCTGCGTTTCCGCTGTATGCGCTGACCCGAAGCGAACGCCATGCGCCGCAACCGATGGCCGCGATCTGGCACGCCGCGCGATGGCTCAGTGTCGCTGGCCTGCTGCTTTCCGCCTTCGGAATGGCTGCGCTCGCGGCTTCCATGCAGGGCGTGAGCCTCTTTTCGCTGGAATTTCAACCCTTCTGGGATCTCGTTCGCGAGACCGACGTTGGCTGGGGCTGGATGGTGCGGATCGGCGCCCTTGTGGTCGCGCTGGCGGCGGCCCTGTGGATGACGCGGTGGCCATCCGCCGCCGCCGCCACGATCGCGGTCTCGGGTTCGCTCGCCATCGCGACATTGGTCTGGTCCGGTCACGCGGGCGCGACCGAGGGCGCTGCAGGCACCGTCCACCGGATCAGCGACATATTGCATATGATCGCAGCCGCGGTCTGGGTCGGCGCGATCGGCGCCTTCCTCTTGTTGATCGCGCCGCAGCGCGTCCACGAAAGCCCTGATGGGCTGCAAATGGCGGCGCGAAGCCTCGATCAATTTTCGCTCGTGGGCACGATCTGCGTTCTGATCATCGCCGCGACCGGCCTCGTCAACGGCCAGCTGATCGTCGGCGCCGACAATATCAGCCGGTCCTTCGGTTCCCCCTATGGGCGATTGCTCCTCGCCAAGCTTGGGCTTTTCGCAGCAATGCTGGCGCTGGCGGCTGCCAACCGCTGGCGCCTGACGCCTGCGCTCAGCGCAGCGATCACGAGCGGCGAACCCGCACCCGACCGGAAACTCGCGGCCATGCGCACGAGCCTGGCGCTGGAAGCGGCGGCGGCGGTTCTGATCCTCGCGCTCGTCGCGTGGTTCGGCACGCTCGAGCCCTTTGTGTCCGCCGGCGGGAGCTGACCTCTCGTTTTACGGCCCGCAACCGGAAAGATCTGGTAGAGTTCGCCAGTCATTGCAGACTGCCGCTCTTTGGCCAACGCCCGCAAAGAAATCGTCGGGGCGAGACATGGACCTGGCCAGCCAGGTAAAATGAGGGACCGCTGTGTCGCGTGCGTATCGATAAGAGCGGCTTCATTTGCAGCAAGACTATGCGGAAGCGGCGGGAGAATTCAGGCAGCTTAGATCGAGGATGCCCGTTGGCCTTCCTCGACAGGGCGACGGGAGGCAATATGGTGCACGATCATCATGAGTCAGAGAAGACCGAAGTAGCGACCGATCCGGTCTGCGGCATGTCGGTCGACCCGGCGACCACGCCGCATATCGCGGCCCATGGCGGCAAACATCATTACTTCTGCAGCGCGGGCTGCCTCGCCAAGTTCGAAGCCGATCCCGATCGCTATGCAGCAAAAGGCGCGCCGGTCGCGATCGACACAACCGAAGGTGGCATCTGGACCTGCCCGATGCATCCCGAGATTCAGCGTGCCGGCCCTGGGAGCTGCCCGATTTGCGGCATGGCGCTGGAGCCCGTCATGCCGGCCGCCGCGGATGGCCCCAGCGAAGAATATCGCGACATGCGCCGCCGCTTCTGGGTCGGACTGGTTTTGGCGCTTCCTGTCCTTGCACTCGAGATGGGCGGCCATCTCACCGGTCTCCACCAATTTGTCGGCCGCCACACAAGCAACTGGATCCAGATGTTGCTCGCGACCCCTGTCGTGCTGTGGGCGGGTTGGCCCTTTTTCGAGCGCGCCTGGATCTCGATCCGCAACAGGAGCCTCAACATGTTCACCCTCATCGCGATGGGGACGGGCGTTGCGTGGGGCTACAGCATGATCGCGGCGATGGCGCCGAACATCTTCCCGGCCGCCTTTCGCGCCGCCGATGGCTCGGTAGCGGTCTATTTCGAGGCCGCCGCGGTCATCACGGTGCTGGTGCTGCTCGGACAGGTGCTTGAACTGAGAGCCCGCGAGACAACAAGCGGCGCGATCCGCGCGCTTCTCGACCTGACGCCGAAGCTCGCACGGCGCGTCCGCAGCGACGGAAGCGATGAAGAGATCGCGCTCGAGGATGTTTCGGTTGGCGACGTGCTGCGAATCCGCCCCGGCGAAAAGGTCCCGGTCGACGGAATCGTCGTCGAAGGCCGCGGAACGGTCGATGAGTCGATGGTCACGGGCGAGTCGATGCCGGTGACCAAAGAGGCCGGTGCTGCGCTCATCGGCGGGACGATCAACCAGACGGGCGGCCTTCTGATGCGCAGCGAGAAGGTCGGGAGCGATACGATGCTCGCCCGCATCGTGCAGATGGTCGCGGACGCACAACGCAGCCGAGCGCCGATCCAGCGCCTCGCCGATACCGTTTCGGGTTGGTTCGTGCCCGGCGTCATCCTTGTCTCCATCATTGCTTTCGTTGTCTGGTCGCTCTTCGGCCCGGCCCCTGCCATGGCCTATGGGCTGATCGCCGCCGTCTCGGTGCTCATCATCGCCTGCCCCTGCGCGCTGGGCCTCGCAACACCGATGTCGATCATGGTGGGCGTGGGACGCGGCGCCGAGGCAGGCGTCCTGATCAAGAATGCCGAGGCGCTCGAGCGAATGGAAAAGGTCGACACCCTCGTCGTCGACAAGACCGGCACACTCACGGAAGGCAAGCCGTCGGTTGTCGCAATAGAAGTCGCGGACGGGTTCGAGGAACAAAATCTGCTCGGGATCGCCGCGAGCCTCGAACGCAGTAGCGAGCATCCGCTGGCAGCGGCGATCGTCAAGGCGGCCGAAGACAGGGGCCTCGCACTCGTCGAGCCGTCGGGCGTCGACCAACCGGTCGGCAAAGGCATCGTCGGGGTCGTCGATGACAAGGCCATCGTTCTCGGCAATGCGGGGTTTCTGGAGGAATATGACGTCGATTTGGGCGCGCTCGCCGAAGCGGCCGACCGGCTCCGCGCCGATGGCGCGACGGCGATCTATATCGCCGTGAACGGCAAAGCGGCGGGAGTTATCGCCATCGCCGATCCGGTCAAGGAGACCACCGCGGAAGCGCTCACCGCACTCAGCGAAGCCGGAATCAAGGTCATCATGCTGACCGGCGATAATCGCGTCACCGCCGAAGCGATCGCGCGGCGCCTCGGCATTGACGACGTCGAAGCCGATGTCCTTCCCGATCAAAAGAGCAAGGTGGTCCAGCGGCTGCGCGAGCAAGGCCGGATCGTCGCCATGGCGGGTGACGGGGTCAATGATGCCCCGGCGCTGGCCGCCGCCGACGTCGGCATCGCGATGGGGACGGGGACCGACGTGGCCATCGAAAGCGCGGGTGTTACGCTGCTGCGCGGCGACCTTCTGGGCATTGTCCGGGCGCGCCACCTCAGCCATGCGACAATGGCGAACATCCGCCAGAATCTCTTCTTCGCCTTCGCTTATAATGTCGCGGGCATTCCGGTGGCGGCGGGTGTGCTCTATCCGGTCTTCGGGCTGCTGCTATCACCGATCATCGCAGCCGCCGCGATGGCGCTCTCGTCGGTCAGCGTGATCGCCAATTCGCTTCGGCTGCGCTTCGTGCAAGTCTGAAGGGAATCGCGGCGACTGCGCGGAGTTCGTCAGTGGGAATGCGAGCATATGAGTTTAGGGAGGCGGGATTGCGCTGGTCACATGCGATGCGAGGCCCGTCACGGGGTGGCAATGCACGGGTAACTTTCGGCAGCGTTTGCGCGAACCAAGGTCATGCGCATCCTGATTCTCATTGACCGCAGTTTTGACAAGGACCATTCTAGAACCGTGAAGCGCTGGCTTTCCTTCTTGCTGCTCTTGGGCGCGTTGATGGGCCTATTGGCCCAAGAGGCTGCTTTTGCCTCGGTGCCTTCGATGCCGGCGAGCGAAGCGTCGGCCTCTCAGATGAGTCCCGAGTGCGCCGAGATGATGGGCGTTGATACGTCGCAGCCCGATCAGCCGTGCAAGGGCATGACGCTCGACTGCATCGCCAAGATGGGCTGCGCCATTCCGCTGGCGGTCGTCACGCCCGCTGCACCGCTTGCCGTTGCCAGCCATCGGCGCGAACTGGTAGATCCGCTTGCCGTGCAGCGGCTGGTTGGACGCAGCGTCGGCCCCGAACCAGAGCCACCGCTAACCCTCGGTTGAATCGCGCATTGCGTGCCCCCTTGTCGCGGCGCGCAATTCCGGCCTTTTCAATCGAGGAATTTCAAAATGAAAATGATATGGTTCGCCGCAGCGATTGCGGTCGTCGGCCTTGCAACGCCCACCTTCGCCCAGGAAAAATCGGGCGGTCACTATGAATGGCGCGAGCGCCAGGTCCCTGGACCGAACAAGTCCAACATCTCGCCGCGCGCCCGCGTCTGGGTCGATGACGCCCCGTCGCGGATGGCGAGCTGCGACTGTGACATGATGACGTCCGATGCCGCCGACTGCATGAAGACCATGTCCGCTCGTCAGATGATGCCCGCGAAGGGCTGACGCTGTGCCGCCCCCGGCGCACGCGTCGGGGGCGGACCTGCCTACGCCCGAAGAGGGGACCATCATGCGCATATTGCTTGCAACCGCCGCCCTGGCGCTGCTGCCCACGGTGCTTCGCGCCGAACCCATGTCGCTCGACGAAGCGCTTCGGCGCGCCGAAACGCAGGCGCCCGAGCTGCGCGCCCGCGGAGCGGGCGTCGATGCGGCCACATCCGCGGCCATCGCCGCCGACCGCTTGCCCGACCCCAAGCTCGATCTCGCGGTCAAGGATTTCCCGGTGACCGGCCCCGATGCGGGCCGGTTCAACCGCGACGATTTCACGATGCAGGTCATCGGCGTGAGCCAGGAATTCACCAACCCCGCCAAGCGGCGCGCCCGCGCGTTACGCGCACATGCCGATATCGGCGTCGCCGAGGCCGAGCAGGCGGTCGCGGCGCAGGATATCCGGCTTGCAACCGCGCTGGCGTGGATCGATCTTCACTATGCGAAGAAGCGGCTAAAGGAACTCGCTTCTCTCGATGCGGAGCTCGACGATCTGCAGGCAACGGTAACCGCCCGGCTCGCAAGCGGCGCGGCGCGCCCGTCGCAGGCGCTCGAACCCGAGCAATTGCGCGCCCAGCTCGCCGACCGGCGCAGCACGCTCACCGCCGATATCGCGCGATACCGGTCGCAGCTCACCCGGTTCACCGGCGATACCGCGGCCGATACGATGGGCGACCTGCCCCCGCTCGCGGTCGATGGCGACGCGCTTCGCGCCGGCCTCCCCGCTTTGCCGCTTCTGCGCGCCTATGATGCCCGGACCATAGCCGCCGACGCTGAAACCGGGCTCGCACGCGCCGACAAGCGACCCGACTGGACGGTGAACGCGGCCTATGGCCGGCGCGAACCCAATTTTGGCGATCTCGTCACGGTCGGGGTGACGATCGACCTGCCGCTGTTTGCGAAAAAACGGCAGGACCCCAAAATCGCAGCGCGCGCGAGCGAAGCGACGCGCGCGCGCCTCGATCGCGAAGCGGCCGAACGCGAGGTCGCGGCGGCGCTTTCCGCCGACCTCGCGATGCACCGCATGCACGACGAACAGCTGGCCAATGCGCGCACAAGACTTGTGCCGCTCGCGAAGCAGCGCGCCCAGCTCGATCTCGAAAGCTTCGGGGCGCGGCGTCTCGATCTCGGCACCGCGCTTCTGTCGACGCTCGCGCTTGCCGAAGCCGAGGTCGATGCACTGGCACGCGAAGCCGAGGTGGCGCGCGACGCGGTGCGGATCATTTTCACTTATGGGGAGGCGCGGCGATGACCGATGCAACGACGGCGGCGCGGTGGCGTGCCGCACTATTGGCGGCGGTGCTGGTCGCAGGCGGCGGGGGCTATTGGCTCGGACAGCGCGGCACCGACGAGATGGCGTCGGAGGCGGCCGGCTCCGACGGCGGCAAGGTCCTCTATTATTACGACCCGATGTTCCCGAACCAGAAGTTCGACAAGCCCGGCAAGTCGCCCTTCATGGATATGCAGCTCGTGGCCAAATATGCCGACGAAGGCGGCGCGGCGCCCGGCGTGGCGGTCGATCCCTCGGCACGGCAAAGCCTCGGCATCCGCGCGGTCGCTGCCGAAATGGGCAGCCTCGCGGCCACGCTCGACGTGACGGGGACGGTCGATTTCAACCAGCGCGACGTCGCGATCGTCCAGGCGCGCTCGGGCGGTTTCGTCGAGCGCGTCTACCGGCTCGCGCCGGGCGACGTGATTCGCGCCGGCGCGCCGATCGCCGATGTGCAGTCGCCCGAATGGGGTGGCGCGCAAACCGAATATCTCAGCGTCAAACGGCTTGGCAGGCCCGACCTCACCGCCGCCGCCCGGCAGCGGCTGCGCCTGATGGGGATGCCCGAAGCGGTGATCGCGCAGGTCGATCGCAGCGGACGCACGAGCGGCACCGTCACCGTGCGCGCGCCGATCGGCGGCGTCGTCCAGACGCTGGGCGCACGCGCCGGCGTGACGCTTGCCGAAGGCCAGACGCTTGCCGAAATCTCAGGGCTCGGAACGGTGTGGCTCAATGCCGCGCTTCCCGAAGCGCAGGCCGGAACGGTGCAGGTCGGCCAGCGGGCGATCGCCAAGCTCACCGCCTTTCCGGGCGAAAGCTTCGGTGGCCGTGTCGTTGCCATCCTGCCGACCGCAGCGGCGGACAGCCGGACGCTCACGGTCCGGGTCGAACTCGCCAACCGCGGCGCGCGCCTGCGCCCGGGCATGTTCGCGAGCGTCTCATTGGGAGGCGATGCCAAGCCGGCGCTCCTCGTGCCAAGCGAAGCGGTCATCCGCACCGGGACGCGGACAATCGTGATGCTCGAGATGGGCGACGGCCGCTATCATCCCGCCGAAGTCGAAGCCGGGCGCGAGGGCGGCGGCAAGACCGAGATATTGCGCGGCCTCGCCGCGGGCGAGAAGGTCGTCGTCTCGGGCCAGTTCCTCCTCGATTCCGAGGCGAGCCTGACCGGCATCGCGGTGCGGCCGCTGGAGGATGCGAAATGATCGAACGGATCATTCGCGCATCGGTGGCGGCGCGCGGGCTGGTCATTGCGGCGGCGCTGATCCTGACGCTGATCGGGATCGCTGCCGTGCGGACAACGCCGGTCGACGCCCTCCCCGATCTCTCGGACGTGCAAGTTATCATCCGCACCACCTATCCCGGCCAGGCGCCGCGCATTGTCGAGGACCAGGTCACTTATCCTATCACGACGACGATGCTGTCGGTTCCCGGCGCGCGCGTCGTGCGCGGCTACAGCTTCGTCGGCGACAGCTTCGTTTATGTGCTGTTCGAAGACGGCACCGACCTCTATTGGGCGCGCAGCCGGGTGCTTGAATATCTGAGCCAGGTGCAGAGCCGCCTTCCCGAAGGGGCGAAGGCGACGCTTGGCCCCGACGCCACCGGCGTCGGCTGGATCTATGAATATGCGCTCGTCGACAAGAGCGGGCGCCACGATCTCGCCGAGCTGCGCAGCCTGCAGGACTGGTTCCTGCGCTTCGAACTCAAGGCGGTGCCCGGCGTCGCCGAAGTCGCGAGTATCGGCGGCATGGTGCGCCAGTATCAGATTGTCGTCGATCCGCAGAAGCTCGCCGCTTTCGGGGTCACCGCGCAAGATGTCACCGAGGCGCTGAAGCGCGCCAACCAGGAGAGCGGCGGCGGGACGGTTGAAATGGCCGAGGCCGAATATATCGTGCGCGCCGGCGGTTACCTCAAAACCCTCGACGATTTTCGCGCCGTGCCGCTCCGCACCGCGGCGGCCGGGATTCCGGTGACGATCGGAGACGTCGCGACCGTCCAGATCGGGCCCGACATGCGGCGCGGGATCGCCGAACTCAACGGCGAGGGCGAGGTCGCTGGTGGCGTCATCGTGATGCGCCAGGGCCAAAATGCCCGCGAGGTGATCGAGGGCGTCCGCGCCAAGCTCGCCGAGCTGAAGCGCGGCCTGCCGCCGGGGGTCGAGATCGTCACCACCTACGACCGGTCGGGGCTCATCGACCGCGCGGTTGACAATCTCACCTCGAAGCTCTTCGAGGAATTCATCATCGTCGCGCTCGTTTGCGCGCTGTTCCTCTGGCACGCCCGCTCGGCGCTCGTCGCGATCCTCACCCTGCCGCTCGGCATATTGATCGCCTTCATCGTCATGCGGTTCCAGGGTCTCAACGCCAACATCCTGTCGCTCGGCGGCATCGCGATCGCGGTCGGCGCGATGGTCGACGCCGCGGTCGTGATGATCGAAAATGCCCACAAGCATCTCGAGCATTGGGAAAAGGATCACCCTGGCGAGGAGCTCGCGGGCAAGGAACGCTGGCGCGTCATCACCGACGCCGCCGCCGAGGTCGGCCCGGCGCTGTTCCTGAGCCTCCTCATCATCACCTTTTCCTTCCTCCCCATTTTCTCGCTTGAGGGACAGGAAGGGAAGCTGTTCGGGCCGCTCGCCTTCACCAAGACCTATGCCATGGCGGCAGCAGCGATCCTGTCGATCACGCTCGTCCCGGTGTTGATGGGCTGGCTCATCCGCGGGCGGATACCCAGCGAGCAGGCCAATCCGGTCAACCGCTGGCTGACGCACGCCTATCGCCCCGCGCTCGACCAGGTCCTGCGCCATCCCAAAAGGGCCTTGGTTATCGCGGGGCTGGTCTTCGCAAGCAGCCTGTGGCCGCTGACCCAGCTCGGCGGCGAATTCATGCCGCAGCTCGACGAGGGCGATCTGCTCTATATGCCCTCAGCGCTGCCGGGCATCTCGGCGGCCAAGGCCTCGAGCCTACTCCAGCAGACCGACCGGCTCATCAAGACGGTGCCCGAGGTCGAAAGCGTCTTCGGCAAGGCCGGGCGCGCCGACACCGCGACCGATCCCGCACCGCTCGAAATGTTCGAGACGACGATCCGCTTCAAGCCGCGCGATCAATGGCGCGCCGGAATGACACCCGAAAAGCTGGTCGCCGAGCTCGATGCGCGCGTGAAGGTTCCGGGTCTCGCCAATTTCTGGATCCCGCCGATCCGCAACCGCATCGACATGCTGGCGACCGGGATCAAGAGTCCGGTCGGCATCAAGGTCGCGGGATCGGACGTGGCCGAGATCGACCGCACCGCGAAGCGGATCGAGGATGTCGTCCGCAAGGTTCCGGGCGTCGCCTCGGCGCTCGCCGAGCGACTGACCGGCGGGCGCTATGTCGACGTCGACATCGATCGCGCTGCTGCCGCGCGTTACGGTCTCAATGTCGCCGATGTCCAATCCATCGTCGGCGGCGTCATCGGCGGCGAGACGATCGGGCAGACCGTCGAGGGGCTGGCGCGATATCCGATCAGCGTGCGCTATCCACGCGAGCTTCGCGACAGCCTCGGCAAGCTCGAGACTCTTCCCATCCTCACGCCATCGCGCCAGCAGATCACCCTCGGCACCGTGGCAAGGGTGCGGATCAGCGACGGCCCGCCGATGCTGCGCAGCGAAAATGCCCGGCCGGTGACCTGGATCTATGTCGATGGCCGCGACCGCGACCTGCAGACGCTGGTCGGCGATATCCAGCAGGCGGTTGCGCGCGATGTCGAACTGCCGCCGGGGATCAGCATCTCCTACACGGGCCAGTTCGAATTCCTCGTGCGCGCGGCCGAGCGGATGAAGATCGTCATACCCGTCACGCTCGCGATCATCCTTGTCCTGCTTTACCTGACCTTCCGGCGCTGGGACGAGGCGCTGCTCATCATGGCGACGCTGCCCTTCGCTCTCACCGGCGGCCTGTGGCTGCTCTATCTGCTCGGCTACAATCAGTCGGTCGCGAGCGCGGTCGGGTTCATCGCGCTTGCGGGGGTCGCCGCCGAGTTCGGCGTGGTGATGCTCATCTATCTCAAGCAGGCGCTCGCGGCGCGCGGCAACGGTCCGATCGAGGCGGCGGTCCGCGACGGAGCCTTGCTCCGGGTCCGCCCCAAAGCGATGACCGTTGCGGTCATCCTGGCGGGGCTGTTCCCGATCCTCGTTGGAACGGGCACCGGGTCCGAAGTGATGAGCCGGATCGCCGCACCGATGATTGGCGGGATGATCACCGCGCCGCTGCTCTCGATGTTCATTATCCCGGCCGCCTACCTGTTGATGCGCCGGCGCTGGCCCGATCAACAACCGTTGAAAACCCCGAAGACGTGACATGAAAACAAGGAGAATGAATATGAAATCGATGCGCATTCTGACCGGCAGCGTCTTGCTGCTGATCCCCGCGACCGCCTGCAGCCCCGAAGCCGACAAGCAGCAAGCCAGCGCTACGAAAGGTGCTGCGGCGGTCACCCAGGCTTCCGCGGTCCAGCATGGCAAGGGCGAAGGAAAGATCACCGCAATCGACACGGCCAAGGGCCTCGTCACGCTCGATCATGGCGAAATCGCCGCGCTGAAATGGCCGCCGATGACGATGGGATTCGAGGCCTCTGCGGATTTGCTCAAAGGCCTGAAGGTCGGCGACCGCGTCGCTTTCGAACTCGACTGGAACGGCGCCGCGGGGCGTATCACGTGGATCGAGGCGCTTCCCCCGTCCTGATCGCGGTTCGGTCCGGGCTTCGCGTAGCGCGTCAGCCTCGCGCTGCGCTGCGCATCGGCTCGAGGGTCTGAATGATCTTGCAGTCGCCGACCTTTCCCAAACGGCAACCGCCGATGACGCGTGCGAGTTCGTCGCGCATCTGGGAGAGGTCGGCGATCTTGCGCTCGATCGTCGCGAGATGGCTGCTAGCGACCGCATCGACGGCGCCGCAGGGCTGGTCGCGGTCATCGGCGAGCGCGAGAAGCTCACGAACCTCGTCCAATGAAAAACCGAGGTCGCGCGCGCGCCGGATGAAGGACAGCCGCAACAGCTCGTCGGTTCCATAGGAGCGATAATTGCCGTCCGTCCGTGCCGGCGGCGCCAGTAGACCCGCGCCCTCATAATATCGGATGGTCTCGACCTTCGTGTCGGTCGCACGCGCCAGTTCGCCGATTTTCATCGCTTGACCCTATAGTTGCTAGAGGGTGCATATAGCTGTCCGACTCGCAACGGCAAAGGACGGACGACATGAGCGATTGTGGCTGCGAAGCCGACGAAAAGCGCGCGGGCGTCGATCCCGCCTACCGGCGCGCGCTCTGGATCGTCGTCATCCTCAACCTCGGCTTCGGCGTCATCGAACTAGCGGGCGGCTTCCTCGCGCGGTCGCAGGCACTCAAGGCCGACTCGCTCGATTTCATCGGCGACGGGTCGATCACTCTCATCGGGCTGATCGCGCTCGGTTGGACAGCGGTGGCGCGCAGCCGAACGGCGCTCGTCCAGGGTTGTTTTCTCGCACTTCTCGGCCTCGGCGTTATTGCATCAGCGATCTGGCGGTCTTTCCACGCCATCCCCCCCGAGGCGGACCTCATGGGCGGCATCGGTGTGGTCGCGTTGCTCGTCAACATCTCGGCGGCGCTGGTGCTCAGCCGCTTCCGCAACGAAGGCGATGCGACCGCGCGCGCGATCTGGCTGTTTTCAAGAAACGATGCCCTCGCCAATGTTGCGGTTATTGTCGCCGCGGGTCTCGTTGCCGTGACGGGCGAAGCCTGGCCTGACCTTCTGGTCGCCGGTGTCATCGCGCTGCTCTTCCTCCATTCGGCCTATGATATCATCCGGGACGCGCTTGGTGAGATTTCTTCGCACAAGCCGGGACAGACCGCACAGTAGCGGAGGACGGAAACCCGCCCTTTTCCATGCCTGCAATCACGCGGTTTCTTGCGGGGCGCCGCTAGGCCGCGTGCGGCGCCCTCGCCCGGTTGAACCAGAAACCCGCGGCCAGGACGATCGCGGCCGCCAATTGTGCGAGAAGCGTCTGAACCGTCGGGTACACCCCCAGTAGCGGGAATCGCGGAAACTCTGCCAGCGGCGTGACGCCGAGCAGGCCCGCTTCCTGCAGCCCGCCGATGCCCTTGCCGGCCAGGACGATCGCCAGCACTGCGATCAGGGCCGCACTCCATGAGAAGAATTGCGTGATCGGCAAGCGCGCGCTGAAGCGCAGCATGGCCCACGCAATCAAGCCCAGCAGAATGGCCGCCGTCGCCGCTCCTGCGAGCATGGCACCGCCATTTCCCTGCGCCCATATGGCGGCGTAAAAGAGGATGGTCTCGAAGACCTCGCGATAGACAACGAGGAAGGTTAGACCGAAGAGGAACCACGCCGACCGGCGCGACAGGGCAGCGGAGATCTTCTCCTTGATATAACGCTGCCAGGCCTCGGCATTGCTTTTGCCGTGCATCCAGATACCGACCGAGATCAGGATGATCGCGGCGAAGAGCGAGCCAAAGCCTTCGGTGAGTTCGCGCGATGCCCCGCTGATTCCGATGAAATAGGTGGCGACGAACCAGGTCGCCGCGCCCGCTGCAAGCGCCGACACCCAGCCGCCATGGACATAGCCCATCACGTCGGTTCGCCCGGTTTTGCGAAGAAAAGCCATCATGGCGATGACGATCAGCAGCGCCTCAAGGCCTTCGCGTAGCAGGACTCCGAATGCGCCGAGAAAGCTCGACGAGGCGCTTGCCTGTTCGGGCGCGAGGGCCGCCTCGGCTTCGACGAACAGGCGGGCCACTTCGGCATTCGCCGCCTTCACCTCCGCAAGCGGGCGACCCTTTCCTATCGCCGAGCGCAAATTCCCCATCGCCATCTCGATCTTCGCCATGAGGTCAGGATCGCGGGCCGCAAGCACCGGCTCGACGGGCTCGAAACCATCGAGATAGGCGGATAGTGCCAAGTCGGACGCGGCGCCACGGTCGCCGGCCGCATAGGCTTTCAGGCTCGCGTCGAGGCGCTGGCGCGAGAGCATCAGCGAGCCGGCCGGTTTCGCAACGACGGCTTCGGGCTGGCGGCGCAGATATGAAGTCAGCGGCCCGGCCTTGCCGTCGCCCAGTTCACGGGCGATATCCGCGGGAGTCTTGCCGACGAGAGTCGCAAGATCGGGGATGGCGGCACGAACGCGCGCGTCCTTTTCCCACGTCTGTCGGCCCTGCGATTGCGACGATTCCGGAAACGCGAGGCTTCCGACGTAAAAGGACAGGGCCCAGCGGTCGCTGTCGGGGAGGGCTTCGAAGCTCGCCATCGACGTCCCCTCGAGCCCCTGCGAAATCACCTGATAGAGCGCGAACAGGCTGCGTTCGCGTGCGCGCGCCGCGTCGGTGAAGGCGATCGGGGGCGGATCGAGACCCGCGGCGCCCGGGCCGTTTCCGGCGCCGGTCGCGCCGTGACACATGGCGCAGTTTTCCGCATAGAGCTTCGCGCCGCGCGCCAGGTCGGGAGCCGAGCGCGGCGCGAGCGGAACGGGATAGCTTGCAAGCAAGGCCCCGGCGAGCTGCCGCGACTGCACCTCGATGGTCGCCGGTGCGGATTTCGCTGCGATCGATTGGCGCAAGGTTGCGGCTTGGGCCACCAAATTTGGCTTGGCGGTCTTCTGCGGCAGGCGTTTCAAGCGCGTTTCGACCTGCGCTGCGAATTCGGTCATCTCGGCATATTCCGCCGGACTGACGACCTTGCCGCCGGACACCGCACCCGGATAATCCACCGCGACATAGTCAAGCAGCCGCCAAATGGTCTGAACCTCTGGCTCGCTCGCGCGCGCTGGCTGGAGAGCGACCAGCGTCATCAGCAGGAAAGCAAGCGCCCCCCTGCCCAGGGCACGCATCAACGCGAAGGAAACGCTTTTGGAGAAAATCGCCACGCCAGCTGCCTTTATTGAGAATGATTTGCATTGACCGATCGGAGCGTGGCTATCAACCGGAAATCGGCGCTTGGCAATCGGCAAGCTGCCATCGACAGTCTCACCCGCAGCAGGTTTTGTCGCCGCTCTCCTGAATCGGCGGGCAAGGGATATCGCCGTAGGAACAATAGACGCAGCAGTCGCCAGGCTTGGGCTTGAGAACCGCACCGCAGCCGCGGCAATCGTAGAAATATTGGCACGCGTTGGTCGGCATGGTCTCGGTCGACTGGTGACCGCATTTCGGACAAGTCAGGGTCGAAAGCAGTTGGATCGCCGCGTCAGACATAGGTGTAACCCGCCCAAAGCAGCGCCGCGCCGAGAAGCAGGCCAAAAAATGTGAGAATGCGCATCCAGCGCGGCGTGCACAGGCCGCCGGGGCCGCAGCGCGCGGCAATTAGCTGCTGCCGCGTCAGCAACATGGCACCGACAATGAGGCACAAGGCGCCGATGACGAGCAAGGGCGTTCGATATGGAGCCGCCACGATGGCCACGCCGCCAAGCCACGCCGCACCGATGCCGACCGACGCGAAGAGAAAAGGCAGCGCGCAACAGGCAGCTACGCCGAACGCGGCGGCGAGACCCGCCAGAGTTACGGTGGCGGTAGCGATCCCCTTGGGCTGATTTGGCGGGTCGATCATGGGAGACTCCTTGCGAGGGGCATCGGAGCGCTCTACCATCTGTAGTAACTATAGATTCAAGAGGTATTTTTGCGATGGCGGCGAGCGGCGCGATCCAGATCGGCGAACTCTCGCGCCGCACCGGCTGCAACATCGAGACGATCCGCTATTATGAGCGAATTGGCCTCTTGCCGACGCCCTCTCGTCGGGGCCGTTTTCGCAGCTACGCACGCGAAGATGTTGCTCGCCTCGGCTTCGTGCGACGCGCGCGGGAACTGGGCTTCACCTTGGACGAAGTGCGCGCGCTGCTCGGACTCGCAAATGGCGGCGAGAGCCGCTGTGCCGACGTCCGCGACCTCGCGGCGTCGCATCTGAAGGACGTGCGCGAACGGATCGCGGACCTTGAGAGAATGGAACGCGTGCTGGCGGATTCGGTGCGTGCCTGCGACGCCGGTTTGGAGCCGGGATGCCCGCTGCTCGACGCGCTTGGCGCAGGATCGCGGGACGCAGAAGCCGCGTAGCCACCGCGCGCGCATCCGCTGCAATGAATGAAGAAATGAGGTAGGAACGACGGGGTTGACGGGCGACGGCTTGTCGCATTCACCGGGCGGCAAAGGATTACAAACAGGCATGGGGCGCGCAAATGAAGCTACGATCGCGATGCGGATCGTCATCGATCGGCCCGTCGTTGGCGTGACACACAGCCTTCAAACGAAGGATAATCAACCGATCGATGCAAAATGTTCGGCCGCCGGCGAATCCCTGTCGTTCGATTTTCCAGTCCGCATCGCCCCTGGACCGAAATTCCTTGGCGAGCATGTACGACGCGAAGGTGCCGAAAGACGGTTTGTCTATATCTGCATCGGACAATCGGCCGGGGACGAAGCCTCCCCTTGGACGCGCCGGATGAAGATCGACATCCATGACATGGAGCAGGAGCTTCTGGATCGTGCGCTACGGGGCGGTATCATCGAAATAACGGTCAGTGGAACGGGCAAAGATGGCACACCTGCCTGCGCCACGACCCGGCCGATCGGATGGCGGATCGCCTGATCAAAACTTAGCCCTTGCGCCCTTCATAAATCGAAATCGACCCGCTCGGGGTTTGAATGACCTTTGCCTCGGTCACGCCGGCGAACCCCGCCGCTTCGAAGATGCCGGGCATGCAGCCCTTGGCGTTGGGCTCGGTCATGTCGAAGCCATCGAGCAACTGCACCTGCCGGAATAATGTCCGCATGAGCAGGTTTCGCTGCAGGCCATAGTCGGCGACCAGCATCAGGCCGCCCGGGGTAAGGGCCCGATACATGGCGTGCGCAATCGCTTGCTTGGTTTCGATGGCGCATTGGTGGAAGACGAGGCTCGAGACGATGACGTCGCAGCTTCCCACTATAGCATCGGCCCGGTCGCCCATCGCCTGTTCCCATTGCACCGCGACCCCGGCCGCCTCGGCCTTGCCGCGGGCGAGGTCGAGCGCCGGAGGGTCGGGGTCGATCCCGATGACTTCGGCGTCGGGGAAGGCCTGCTTGATGGCGATAGCGAGCGTGCCTGTTCCGCAACCAATATCGACGATCCGCGCATCGCTTGTCGGCGGGACGCGGCGTATGAGTTCCGAGCGCCAACGCTTTTCGCGTGTCATGAGGGCGATCGCCCGATCATATTGGTCGGTGAGTTCGTGTCGTCCGAGCGGCGGGACATAGTCCTGCTCTTGCGCATTGGTCTGGGTCATGCCGACACGCTAGCGCGCACGCGGCGGACGGGCTTGAACGAAGCGGCTACGTCGCGCTAATTGCTGAGACGCCAGGCCTAGGCCGCGAACAGCTGGCTCGCATTGACGCCGAACATATGTTTGATCGTTCGCGCAAAATGCGCAGCGTCAGAAAAGCCGCCGCCGTGCGCCGCCTCTGTCACATTCTCCCCGGCCGCAAGCCGCTGTGCCGCAAGGCGCATCCTGCGCCAGAGAATATAACGGCGAAGCGGGATGCCAAGCTGCTCGACGAAGAGATGCCGGAAGCGATCGGGCGAAAGGCCTGCGGCGCCGGCGAGCGCTGCGAGACGAACAGGACCAGTCTCGAGCTGACTGTCGAGCAGCCACATGGCATCGATCAGCCGGCGATCGCGCGGCGCCGGCTCTTCCTTCGCCAGCCAGCCCTCCCAGAAGGCGATACCCGAAGGTTGCGAAACGAGCCGATAGGGCCCGGCCGAAATCGCTGCAACGAGCTCGGGAAGCACCGCGTGCCTTGTCGGTTCGACGAAATAGAGGTCCGCCAGGGCGCAGGGGCCAAGGCGATGCGGAACATTGGGTTCGATCAGGAGGGCCGGCGTTTCGACGACGGTGCCCGCATGCTCGACACTGGCCGATGGCGCAGCGAAGACGGCCTGTGCGGCGAAATGACTATGGGTCACCGAATCGCCAACCGCACCACGCCAGCGAGCCGAAAATTCGCCGATCTCGAGAGTGCCGGGCCAATTGCGCGCGTCCGTCACCGCCATGTCCCTTCCGATCAGTTTAGCGTTTGCTCGCTTCTACTTCGGCACGGACCTGTGCGTAGAGCGGCTCGGGACCGAATTCTGCCAAGGGCTTCCCGTTGACGAAGAAGGTGGGCGTTCCCTTGATGCGGAGCGTGTTCGCGTCGGCGATATCGGCCTCCATATTCGCGCGTGCAATATCGGTTGGCATCGCCTTCGCTTTCTCGACATCGAGGCCGGCCGCCTTTGCAGCCGCCCAGGCGCCGTCCATCTGGCCATCGTGCCATGACGGCTGGGCCTTGAGAACCGCCTCCATCACGGGCTCCAAAACCCCCTGCTGGCGCGCCGCCTCAAGAATGACGATCGCTTCCGCCGATCCGGGATGAAGCGGGAGGTAACGCATGACAAGGCGGACATCCTTCGGATAGGTGGCGAGGATCTGCTTCACCGCGGGATAGAATGCGCGGCACGCTTCACATGACGGATCGAAGAATTCGACGATCGTGACGGGCGCCTTCTTGGGTCCGATCACGGGCGAGTGAGGCCGGACAAAGGTCTCGGCGGGCAAGGCTGCCGCCACAATCGGCGCCGGCTCGCCTGCGACTGACGCGCTGTATAAAGTGACGCCGACCGCGAACGCCCCGGCGGCGATCAGGCCCATCAGGACGACAGCGGATTGTCTTTTCATGATTTCGAGTTCCGATAGCAAAACATGAGGAAAAGGATGATGGCGGTGAAGGCGCCGAGCGACAGCAGCGGTATGGGAAGGCTGCCAAAGAGAGACATGGCGCCCTCGGCGCACGATGGTCCGGCGCCGCAGGGCTGTAGCGCTTGAGACACGACGCCGAGATAGAGGAGAAGATGGTATAAGGCGACGACCCAGCCGATCGCAGCGAGCGGCGCGGCATAAGCGATAACGCCTCGGTCGGACCGGAACGCGGCAATGGCCAGGATGATCGCCAACGGAAACATAAAAGCTCGCTGGAACCAGCACAAAACACAGGGGGCCTGCCCCATCACTTCCCCAATAAAAATCGCCCCGAGGCTTGCCGACAGCGCAACAAGCCACGCCCCGAGAAGGGCAAGCCATGGGGCATGACCCGTCGCGCGCCTTTCGCGGATGATCATGCTCACGGCCGTCGCCCCTTCTTCGCGCGAATGACTTTCGCTGCCGGTTTGGGTCGAGGCCGATCGAGATATTGGGTCAGGAAGCGGTCGGTTTCGCTGAGAAGAACTTCAAAATTTCGGCGCGTCTTGGGCAGGCTGAGCCGCGCGATCAGGCCCTTGCAGCTGATGGTGTGAACCAACCGCGCCCCTTCCGGCGCGGGCTCTATTCGGAAATGTTCCTCGATCGAGAGCAGCAGCCGGCTGAGCTTAACGTCGAACGCGAGGTGCGCACCCGGCTCGCATTCGGACACGGTTGCCGTCACGCGCCAAAAGCGCGGATTGGCCGGATTCATCCGGAAGGAATATTCGACCTCCGCTCCGCGTTCGGCGAGACCTTTGGGCCGGACATAGGGATTCCAGCGCTCATATTGGTCGAAGTTCGCCAGCACGTCCCAAAGCTGCGCCGGCGACCGCGGCAGCAGCGTCTCCTTCGCAATCTCAAACACATTCACCTCCCATATTGGCTAGCCACCACGGCCCAGTTATTCTCGATAAGCCAGAAGCCGCAGCGCGTTGGCGACGACAATGAGGGTCGAGCCTTCATGCGCCGCGACCGCCGGACCGATCCCGAGGCCGAAGATCGTCGCCGGAACCAGCACAACGACGACGCCGAGGCTGACGACCATATTCTGCCGGATGATCGAGCGGGTACGGCGGCTAAGACCGATTGCGAAAGGCAGATGCGACAGGTCGTCCGCCATCAGCGCGATGTCGGCGGTCTCGAGCGCGACGTCGGAGCCGGCGGCCCCCATTGCGATGCCAACGGTGGCGCTCGCCATGGCGGGGGCGTCGTTGACGCCGTCGCCCACCATCGCCACGGGCATCTCGGCGCGAAGCTTCTTGATGGCATCGACCTTTTGCTCGGGCATCAGGTCACCCCATGCCTCGCTGAGACCGACTTCGGCAGCGATCGATTCAGCAACCTTCTGATGGTCGCCGGAGATCATGATCATGCGACGAATGCCGAGCTTGCTGAGACGCGCGATCGTCTCGCGCGCCGCGGCGCGCGGCGTATCCATGAGGCCGATCGCCCCGAGATCGCGCGCTCCCTTGCGCACAACCATCGTCGTTCGGCCCTTCTCCCGGAGCCCGGCGATGGCCGTCGCCATTTCGGCCGATAGCGGTGCGATGCCGTCGGTCCCGAACATTTCTGCCTTGCCGATGCTGACGATTTCGCCGTCGACCTTGGCTTCGACCCCGCGGCCCGTCAGGCTCTTCAGATCGGTGGCGACCGGAAGCGCAGCGTCGGGAAAAATCTCCCGGCCATCGCGTGCGATGGCGGCCGCAAGCGGATGATCGCTCAGGCTCTCGACCGCGACTGCAATGGCAAGCAACTCTTCCTTGGTGACCCCGGTCGCCGGGATCGTGTCGGTGATGCGCGGCCGTCCTTCGGTAAGCGTTCCCGTCTTGTCGAACGCCAGTGCGGTCAGCGAGCCGAGATTTTCGAGCGGCCCGCCGCCTTTGACGAGGACGCCGCCGCGCGCGGCCCGCGCGACCCCGGAGAGCACGGCGCTCGGGGTAGCGATCGCGAGCGCGCAGGGGCTTGCCGCAACGAGGACGGCCATGGCCCGGTAGAAGCTGTCGCGGAACGGCTCGTCGACGACGAATCCTGCGAAGAGAAGGAGGAAAACGAGGCCGAGAACACTCGGCACGAATATCCGCTCGAACTTGTCGGTAAAGCGCTGGGTCGGGGATTTCTGCGTCTCGGCCTCGTTGACCATCTTGACGACTTTCGCGAGCGTCGTGTCAGTCGAAAGCCGGGTCACCGCGATCTCGATGGCGCCTTCGCCGTTGATCGTGCCGGCGAACACGCGGTGTTTCGCCTCAAGCGCGTCGGCGCGCAACGCGGCTTCCTTCGCATCGGCGACCGGCTCCTTGTCGACCGGCACGCTCTCTCCGGTCACCGGAGCCTGGTTGACGCTCGACCGGCCGAGGATCACGAAGCCATCGGCGGGAAGTCGTTCATTGGGCTTCACGATGACGATGTCGCCGACAAGCAGCTCCTCGACCGGCACCTCGCGTGGTTCGCCGTCGCGGCGAACGAGCGCGGATTGGGGTGCGAGTTCGGCCAGCGCCTCGATCGCGCGCTTGGCGCGGCCCATCGCATAATGTTCGAGGGCATGGCCGAAGCTGAACAGGAAGAGCAGCAAAGCGCCCTCGGCCCAGGCACCGAGCGCGGCGGCGCCGGCAGCGGCAACGAGCATCAGCGTGTCGATTTCGAACCGCTTGAGCTTCAGATTCTCGATCGCCTCGCGGAGCGTGAACCAGCCGCCGAGACCATATGCGGCGATATAGAAACCCAGCGGCACCCAATCGGGCAGTGCCGTCAGTTTCTCGATCGCAAAACCGATGCCGAGAACCACGCCGCACAGCAGCGCGACATAGAGCTCGGTGTTCGCACCGAAGATGCCGCCATGGGCATGACCATGATCGCCCTCGCCATGCTCGCCATGATCATGGCCGCTATGGTCGTCTTTCTCGGAATGCCTCTGCTTCGCTAGCATCGGTTCGGCCGCTCCCACAGTCTTCTTCTGGTAGACGCCCATATCGGCGAGCGCCTGACGAATCTGGTCGAGTGAAGTATCGCTCGTGCGGAACTCGGCGCGGATCACCCCCGCCGCGCTCGCCTCCGCCTCGACGATGCCGGGAAGCTGACGCAAACGATCTCTCACCGTGCGAGCGCGCCGCGTGTGTCCGAGCCCCTCGACGTCGGTCCAGAGAAGATGCTGATATTGCTCGGTCAGCGCCGCCCCGGCGCTTCGGGCGAGCTGGCGCACCCGTTCCAGCGGGACGATGTCGGGATCATAATGGATGCAAAGCTGCGCGGGCGCGTCGCCCTGCGCGGCTACGACATGCGCCTTTTCGACGCCCGGCCGGCCCTGCAATTCACCTGACAGCCGTTCGATACAGCGGTCCGCCTCGTCGGGCACTTCCGGGAGCAGGAGTTCGATATCGAGCCTGACCGTTTCCGTCATTGTTCAATCCTCAATATTCCAACCATTTGCTGGACCTTTTCTGATAATTCCCAGGCTCCCGGCAACTGCGCTAGCTTTTGACAGCATGGCGATCGGTTTCACCTGACATCGGCTCATTCGGGGAAGGCGGGCCCGTTGTGTTACGGCAACCAGGTCAAGCATGTATCGCGTCCTCATCGCCACATGCGACGGTCTCGGTCTGAATTGTCGAGTGCTGGATATTGAACTGCGTGCCCAGCATCGCGGCGACCGCGCCGCGCAGCGCCTCGGGATCGGCGCCCGCCGTGAGGACGATATGGGCGGTCAGGCTGGCATCGTCGCCAGCGACCGACCAGACGTGCAGATCGTGAACGCCCGCCACGCCATCGACCGAGCCCATCGCCGCGCGCACGGTGTCGAGATCGATGCCACGGGGTACGCCCTGGAGCAGGATGTGCGTGGTGTCGCGCAAGAGCGACCATGTGCGCGGCAGCACCCAAAGGCCGATGGCGATGGCCACGACCGGATCGATCCAGGTCTTGCCCGTGAGCCAGATCAACACCGCAGCGCCGATTACGCCAATCGATCCGAGCATGTCCGCCCACACTTCGAGATAGGCGCCCTTCATGTTCAGGCTTTTCTCGACGCCGCCGGCGAGCAAGCGCATCGCAACGAAGTTCACGATAAGGCCGATGGTCGCAACGACCAGCATGCCCATCGATTCCACCGGCTGCGGATCGACGAAGCGCGACACTCCTTCATAGAGGATATAGGCGGCCACCACGAACAGCAGCACGGCGTTGAAGGCCGCAGCGAGAATCTCGAAGCGGCGGTAGCCATAGGTTCGCTGCTTGTCGGCTTGCTTCTGGCCGACCTTCACCGCCACGAGGGCGATCGCCAGTGCAGCGGCATCGGTAAACATATGCGCCGCATCGGACAGCAGTGCGAGGCTGCCGAACCAATAGGCCCCTACTAGTTCCGCGATGAGGAAGGTGGAGGTAAGGCCGAGCGCGATGGCGAGCCGCCCCGAACTCGCGCCCGTGCCATGGCTGTGGCCACTTTCGCCGGCGCCTTTGGCGTCGTTCGCCCCATCGGCATGATCGGGAGCCGCAGTCATATCAGTTCGCCTTCGGCGGGTTTTGGGGCATCGCCTTTTCCCGACGATCCAGCCAGCTTTGCATCACAGCGACCTCCTTATCCTGCGCAGCTATGACCGATCGGGCGAGTTCGCGCACCTCCGGGTCTTTGCCATATTGCAGCGCGACCTTGGCCATCGCCACCGCGCCCTGATGATGCGGAATCATCGACCGCATGAAGTCGGTGTCGGCGTCGCCCGTCAAAACCACTGCCATATCCTTGTGCATCCTGTCGGCCGCCGCCTCGAACGCCTTGGCCGCCGGCGTCGAGGTGGCCGCGGCCGCATGCTGCATATCGCCATGTCCGGCGCTGTCCGCGTCGGTGCTCGGCTTTCCGGATGAACAGGCCGCAAGCAAGAGTCCAAGCAGCGATATGGAGGTCTTCATCACCCTGCCTCCCGGGAAAGCCGATGGCGGCGGTGAGCCGCCATCGGTTTCGTCCTGCGTGGCATGAGGAGCTTGATGCTCGCTCATGCCGGTTTGCCGCCCGTATCGTCACCGGGCAGGAACACCCGTTCTCCGAGCGCGGTGACGTCGGTGTAGTCGCCGGCAACATGCTTGTTGTGCCGGCCGCGAAGCAGCAGATGGCTGATCGCGGGCAGGACGAACAAGGTCAGCAAGGTCGAGGTGATCAGCCCGCCGATGACGACGATCGCCAGCGGCTTCTGCACTTCGGCGCCGGTCCCGGTCGCAAGGGCCATCGGTACGAAGCCGATGGCGGGCACGATGCCCGTCATCAGCACCGCGCGGACGCGTTCCATGACGCCCTCGCCGATCGCGACATCGACAGGTTTGCCTTCGTCGATGCGCTGGTTGATGCTCGACATCACGACCAGCCCATTGAGCACCGTCACGCCCGAAAGCACGATGAAGCCCACGGCCGCCGATACCGAGAAGGGCAGCCCGGTCAGCAGGAGCGAGAAGACGCCGCCAGCCAGCGCGAGAGGGATTGCGGAATAGACCGCGATCGCCTGGCGCACACCGCCCAATGCCATGAACAGGATGCCGAAGATCGCCGCGAAGATGATCGGGATGACGATCGACAGCCGCGCCGATGCGGCTTGCAGATTCTCGAACTGCCCGCCCCATTCGATAAAGCTCCCTGTAGGAAGCTTGACCTGCGCATTCACCTTCTCCTGCGCCTCGGCGACGAAGGAGCCCAAGTCATTGCCGCGGACATTGGCTTGCACCACGACACGCCGCTTGCCGTTTTCACGGCTGACCTGGTTCAACCCTTCGGAGAAGCCGAACTTGGCCAGTTCGCTGAGCGGCACCGATGCCCGCGATCCGCCCTCGCCGGGAAGAAGCACAGGAAGCGCCCCTACCGCGTCGAGATCGTCACGCGTGGCGCGGTCGAGACGGACGACTATATCGTATCGCCGATCGCCTTCGAACACGATCCCGGCTTCGCGCCCACCGAGCGCCGCCGCAACGGTGTCGCTGACATCCTGCAACGTCAGCCCGTAGCGCGCGATGGCGTCGCGATCGAACTGGACATCGAGCACGGGGAAGCCCGCCGTCTGTTCGACCTTGACGTCGGCAGCGCCAGGAACGGTGTTCAGGATCGCTGCCACCTGCTGCGCCGCGCGGCCCATTTCGTCGAGATCGTCGCCGTAGAGCTTGATCGCGATGTCGCCGCGCACGCCGGCAATCAGCTCGTTGAACCTGAGCTGGATCGGCTGGCTGATTTCGAAGGCATTGCCGACGAGCGGTTCGAGCTTCTTCTCGACCCGCTCGATCACATCATCCTTGGTCTTGACCCCGTCGGGCCATGCATCGCGCGGCTTCAAGATGATGAAGGTGTCGGAAGCATTCGGCGGCATGGGATCGCTGGCAACCTCCGCCGTACCCGTCTTCGAGTAGATGAAGGCCACCTCGGGAAGCGAGGACACCGCCTTTTCCACCTGCAACTGCATCGCCTGCGACTTGTTCAAGGATGTCGACGGGATACGAAGCGCCTGCATCGCGAGATTGCCTTCGCCCAGCACCGGGATGAACTCGCTGCCGAGCATGCCGAACACGAGGATGGCCGCGGCAAAGGTCCCGCCGCCAGCACCGATCCACGGCCAGGGCCGCGCGATGACGCGTTTGAGCACGGGCTCATAGCGGGTCTTCACCCAGGCGACCGCGCGCACTTCCTTCTCGGCGACCTTGCCGCGAAGAAGCAGTGCGACCATCGCGGGGACGAAGGTCAGCGATGCAATGAACGCACCGGCCAGAGCCAGCAATACCGTGATCGCCATCGGCGAGAAGGTCTTGCCCTCGACCCCGGTGAAGGTGAGCAACGGCACGAACACGAGGAAGATGATCGCCTGCCCGTAGATCGTCGGTTTCACCATTTCGCGCGAGGCTTCGAACACCTCGTGCAGACGTTCGCTCAGCGAGAGCAATCGCCCTTCATGATGTTGCCTCTCGGCCAGTCGCCTGAGGCAGTTTTCGATGATGATGATCGAGCCGTCGACGATGAGGCCGAAGTCGAGCGCGCCAAGGCTCATCAAATTGCCCGAGGTGCCGGTGATGTTCATGCCCGTCCCCATGATCAGGAACGAGATCGGGATCACCAAGGTCGCGATGACCGCGGCGCGGAAATTCCCGAGCAGCCAGAACAGGACGGCGGCAACCAGCAAGGCGCCTTCGGCGAGGTTCTTCTCAACCGTGCCGATCGTGGCGTCGACCAGTTCGGACCGGTCGAGCACCGGCTTGACGACGATTCCCGCCGGCATCGATTTGGCGACATCCTTGAGACGTTCGGCCGCCGCCGAAGCTACGATCCGGCTGTTGCCGTTGGCCAGCATCAACACGGTGCCGACAACAAGCTCCTTGCCGTTTTCGGATGCCGAACCGGTGCGCAGTTCGCCGCCGATCTGGACGGTCGCGACATCACGCACCATGACCGGCACCCCGCCGCGGCTCGCCACGGTGGCGCGGGATATTTCGTCGAGCGTGCGGATGCGGCCATCGGCGCGAACGAGGAAGGCCTCGCCGCCGCGTTCCACGAAGTTCGCGCCGACCGAGATATTCGCCCGTTCCAGCGCTTCGGCGAGTTCGGAAAAGCTGATGCCGTAGCTCGCCAGCTTTGTCGCATCGGGTTGAACGACGAACTGCTTTTCGTAGCCGCCGATCGAATCGATTCCTGCGACCCCCGATACCGAGCGCAGCTGCGGGCGGATCACCCAGTCCTGGACGGTGCGCAAATAGCCAAGCTTGGCGACCTCGTCGGTCAATATCTCGCCGGATGGGGTTATGTAGGAGCCATCGGGCTGAAGTCCCGGCTTGCCAGCGGTCTTCGGCTTGCCCGCCGTCCGGTCGAAATCGACCGTGTACATCAGCACTTCGCCAAGCCCGGTCGACACCGGCCCCATTTGCGGCTCGGCTCCGTCGGGCAAGGTGCCCTTCGCCTGGTTGAGCCGTTCGGCGACTTGCTGGCGCGCGAAGTAGAGGTCGGTATGATCCTCAAAGATCACCGTGACCTGGCTGAACCCGTTGCGCGAGATCGAGCGCGAACTTTCGAGACCCGGTATCCCGGCCATCGCCGTTTCGACGGGAAAGGTCACCAGCCGTTCGATGTCGAGCGGCCCGAGATTGGGCTCGACGGTATTGATCTGCACCTGTTTGTTGGTGATGTCGGGCACGGCATCGATCGGCAGCTTGAGCAGCTCCGTCAGGCCGTAGGCCGAGATGATGAGAGTGAGGAGTACAACCCCCCAGCGAAAGCGTATCGACGCGTCGAGAAGTTTTTCGATCATCTCAATGCTCCGCCTCGCCCTTGCCGATTTCGGCTTTGAGCAGGAAAGCACCCTTGGTCGCGATGACCGCGCCCGGTTTCACCCCGTCGACAATTTCGATACGGCCGCCGCCGCGCTTGCCGGTAACCACCGTCGTGGCCTGGAAGCCTTTGGCGGTCTTGACGAAAACGACCTCGCGGCCTTCGACGGTCTGCACCGCTTCCTCGGGCAGCGCGATCAAGCTCGACCCGGCAGCGCCGCGCGGCTTGATCCGCGCACGCAGCCCCTGGCCGGGCGTCAGGCCGCCGATGCCATCGGGGACGAGGACAATTGTCGCCGTCTTGCTTTCCGCGTCGAGGCTCGGGGTTGCCGACCGCACCACCGCATTCACGGTCTCGCCGCCCAGCAGTTCGATGACCGCGCTATCGCCCGGCCTGATCCGCCGCGCATCGGCGGCGAGCACCGAAGCGTTGATCTGGATGCGGCGGGGATCGGAGACCCGGAACAATTCGGTGCCCGCGAGCACATAGGACCCGAGTTTCGCGTCCGACTTGGTGACCCGTCCAGAAATCAGGCTCGTCACCGCCAGCGTGCGGCCGTCGCCCGATACCTTGGCGGCGGCGGCAGCCGATTGCGACCGCCGTGCTTCGGACTCGGCCTCTGCGAGCGCCGCCGCGGCAGCCTCAAGATCCTGCTTCGCCGTAATCCGCGCATCGAATAGCTTCTTTTCGCGCGCATAGGTCGAGCGCGCAAGCGCAAGGCGCGCCGTCGCCGAGCTGCGCTCGGATGCGATCGCCGCCGCATCGCGGCTTTCCATCACCGCAACCGCCTCGCCGGCGCGAACCTCGTCGCCAAGGCGGCGGTTTATGCGGGTAATCGCCCCGTCGGCGCGCGCCGTCAGCACGGCCTCGCCATCGGGGGTCGACGCGACGACACCCTGCGCGAGGATTTCCGAGCCGAGGCCGCCGGCCTGGATCGTCTCGGTGACGATGCCGGCGCCCTTGGCGCGCGCCTCGTCCATCAGGATCTGGCCTTCGACATGGCCTTCCTCTTCTTCCTCGGTAGGCGTCGCAGCGGGTGCTGCGACGGGTGCGGTCATCGACCGGCCGATCAGGATGCCGCCGCCGCCAAGTATGAGTGCCCCGACCGCCACAGCGGCCATCAGGCGATTTTTATTTTCGAAGATTTGCATGTTGTGAGTCCCCTATTGCGCGTTCGCGCGGCCCAGCGCAGCCAAGGCGCGGGCGCGGTCGAGTTCGGCTTCGATGAGTTTGAGATTGGCGCTGGTCAGCGCCTCCTGGGCATCGATCAATTCGATAAGCGTGAACTTGCCCTGCTGGTATCCGATCTCGGCAACCCGGGCAGCTTCACTCGCCTGAAACAGTCCGGCGCCCGACAAGGCCGTCACACGCTCTGTGGCGGCCGAGAGCATCAGCTCGGCGTCGCGCCGCGAGAAGCGGGTATCTAGACGCGTCTGGGCAAGCTGGGCTTCGGCGGCTTCGCCGCTCGCGCGCGCTGCATAGATATTGCCGCGATTGCGGTTGAAGACCGGAAGCGGGATGGAGACGCCGACGATGAACGCGGTATCCTTGCTTTCGCGGAAGTTTCGGACACCGCCCGACGCGGTGATGTCGGGAACGCCCTCGGCCTGAGCGAGCCGGATCCGCGCCGAAGCGGCATCGCGCTCGGCTGCCGCGAGACGTTCGTCGAGGCTCTGGGCATCAGCGGGCAAGGCGGGCGGCGTCGGAATATCCTGAGCGATGGCCGACAGCTCGGGATCCTCGCTGCCGATGCGCAACGCCAGTTCCTGCCGCGCCGACAAAAGCTCGGATTTTGCGCGCAGGCTTTCGGCCTTCGCTTCCGCCAGCAGCGCGTCGGCGCGCAGCTTTGTCAGCGGCGGATCGCGTCCGACGTCAACCAGCGTCTCGGCGATGCGTGCGAGTTCGACCGCTCTGGCATAGACGCTGTCGGCCAGCTTCGCGCGATCCTCGGCCGCGCGCAATTCGGCGTGCGACACGATGATGTCATATGCGAGGTCGGCCTCGGCCTTGCGGAGCGCGATTTGCGCAAAGTCCCGCTCAGCCGCCGCAACCTCTTTGCGGGCGCGCCTCTTGCCGCCGAGCTCGAACGGCTGCGACACCGCGACTGTGGTCTCGGTCTGGCCAAAGGTTCGATAGGGTCCGGTGCCGCTGAAATTCTCGACTTCGGCGGATATGGTGGGGTTCGGACGCACGCCGGCCTGCATGGCGCGGCCTTCGGCCGCCTTCAGTTCGGCTTTGGCTTTGGCAATTCGAGGGGAGACATCCTGTCCGTGCGCAAGCGCATCGGACAGGGAGACAGGCTCGGCGTACGCCGGTTGACCTGCCATGGCCAGCATCCCTGCGAACAGCAGGGTGCCCAATGATTTAGACATAAATTCTCCTGATCAATGCAAGTGGGCGCAGGCAAAAGCCTGCGCGAAGCAGTGATCAGTCGGCTGGAGGTTGTGTTGGTGGCGCGGTCGCGCGCGACGCGAGCGCCGCAGAGGCACGCGACATATGGCTGTCCCGCGCAAGTACATCCGAGTCTGACAGCGCGGAATTTTCCGCGATCAGGCCGGCCGGGCAGTGATGATGATGGAGCAACTCGCTACCGCTTCCGGTCGGCGAATTACCGTCCGGCGCACCCTCGTTCGAGACTTCGACACAAGTTTGATGGTGCGCCTCAACCAATGTTGCCGGCACATTGTCGAAGGCCATGGCAGGCGTATCCACGCCCGCCAAGAGCGCCGCAATGAGCAACATAAATTGGATGAGGCCATTTCGCATCACCCGCCGGTTAGCAGCCGTGCGAGGCGCAGGCAAGTCGCCGTTCATGACGCATCCTGCAGCACAAAAGGCTGCAAATCCTCGGGCACCGGCATCGGGATGAAGGCACTGACGCGGGCACGCCCCGTGTTGCCGACAGGCAGGCGTCCGGTCAGCGCGCCGAGCGGAACAAGCGCTAAGCGGAGCAGCTGACCCGACATTTCCCGCATATCGCGGCGCGAAAACGCAAATGCGAACATCCTCCCATGCGAACCCATGTGCAGCCATAACCTGGGCTGAGCGAGGATATGGGCGCGCTCAAGGTGCCGCCATGCCGCGGCGACCTCGCCGATTGCCCGCGCTGTTCGATATTCCCTCAGTTCGAGAAAATAAGCGGTGCGCACGGGGTCTTCGGCGTTGCTTGATGCCTTTGCGATCTTAGCGGGGTGGGGGTCGTTTGCCATGCGCGTTCCTCTCGAATCACCTCGAGTCGGAACATGACCTACACCCTGTAGTCGCTACAGGGTCAAGCGCCTGAATCTATGACAGTCCTGATCTTGAGGTCATTCGCAACGGCTTGGAACGCACTATTGTGCCGACCGAATGGCGCTCGCCGCCGATATTCGACACCGCAGATGGGTTTGAATGGCCTATATTGGTCACGATCCGCTGCAGGGGGGACGTGATCAGTGGATTCCATATTCGGCCGATTCTCACCTCTGTTTGAAGAATCTGAATAGGAGTCACCGGCGCTGCGCAACTTCCCGAACACGCGCAGCCTCCGTTCGGGCATTGGTTTCGATCCCTGCCGAGGCGGGTCGAGCTGCCGCTTGTCAACGGAAGGGACCGCAACTACACGCGTGGGTGTGCCAACATCTCCCGCCCGTGCAATCGACCGCATGATCGCGACGCTCTGCGTGGCGCTGATGATGTTCTATGCGGCGACAATGCCCGCCAAGGCGGCCGCCCAGATCCAGCATGCGCCGGCCCTCATGGTGGCGCACGATCATCAAGGGGCAGATAATTTCGCGATCGCCGCGGTGCACGACGACCATGCGGCGCCTCATGACGAGCCGGCCGATAGCGGTGATCAGTCCGACGACGATCTGGGTGGCAGTCACCATCATCATGGCGATAGCGGGCCGAACCTGCTCGTTCCTAATGTCGCTGCGGCACCCGCCATAGCGCCTTGGCGCTCACCGCATCGGACACGGATCGAACGGCCCATTGCCGGCCTGCGATCTCTCGGGCCCGAGCGCCCTCCCAGAACCACCTCGCTGACCGTCTGAGTTCCCCGCCGCCTGAGGCGTGGGATGTTTCCACGCCTTTCAGCGAGGCCGTTATCTCATGTTATCCCATCATCGCGCGCGCTTCGGCGCGCATGCTGCCTGTAGAGCCTTGCTCTGCGGGAGCGCCCTGCTGGCTGCGTTCGCGCTGCCGGTCCAGGCGCAAAACCTAAGTCTGGACGAAGCGCTTTCGCGGGTCGCCACCAGCGATCCCGCTGTCGCCGCCAACGCCGCAAGGCTCGAAGCGGCCGATGCCGCCATATTGCAGGCCGACGTCCGGCCGCGCGACGTGGTCGGGGTCGATTTCGAGGACTTCGCCGGGACCGGCCCCTATTCGCCGTTAAACCAGCCCCAGACGACGGGCTGGTACGAACGGACGTGGGAGCGCGGCGATAAGCGCGAAGCGCGCATCGGTGCCGCGCGCGCCGATGTGGCGATCGTCGGCCAGCAGAACCGCGTTCGCCTGCTCGATCGCCTCGCGCGCGTTCAAGCGGCGTGGGTCGAAGCCCTCGCCGCGGAAGCGGCGATCCCCGTCGCCGAAGCACGGCTTACGGACCTCAAGCGCGTCGAACTCGACGTCGTGCGCCGGGTGACCGGCGCGCTCGATCCCTGGTTCGCCGCCGAACGCGCCCGCACCAATGTCGCGCAAGCCGAGATAGCGCTCGAACAGGCACGCGAAACCGCTCGAAACGCGCGAGCGAGCCTCGCCGCCTGGTGGGGGGGATCCGGCGACTATCAGATCGATGCCGCTGCGTTCCAGACGCTCGACCCCTCGGTACCCGCCACCGGCGACTCCGCCGATGTCGCGGTCCTCGCGGCCGAGATCAGGGCGGCGGAGGCAAAGGTGAAACTTGCTGAGACCGGCAATGTTGCCGATCCCAGCGCCCGCGTGGGCCTTCGCCATTTCGGGCAGGGCAATGACCTGGCGGTGATGGTAGGCGGCTCGATCCCGCTCGGCAGCAAGGCCGCCAATCGCGGCAATGTCGAACGCGCGCGCGCCGAACAGCGCGCGCTCGAAGCCGAGGTTGCGGTCACACGCGTCGAAATCGACCGCGAGATCGACCGGCTAGTCGCCGACCGCCGCCTGATCGCCTCCGAGATCAAGCGTATCGACGAGGAGGTGATCCCAAGCTCCAGTCGCGCCGTGCGCCTGATCAGCGACGGGCTGGCGCGCGGCGGCACCGCCTTCACCTTTCTCGAGTTTAGCCAGGCCCAGATCGCCGCCCATGACGCGCGCTCGCGCCGCGTAGAACTCTTGCGCCGTTTTCACCTGATGGGCGTGCGCCTCGACCGCCTGACCGGCCGCCACGCGGCCCTCATCTCGACCATGGAGAACGCTCGATGAGCAGAAAACATCACATGTGGGCGTTCCCACTTCTCACCGCCGCGCTTCTCGTTTCGTGCAGCGACGGTCCTGCGACGAAAGAAGGCGGCGACGCCACCGCCAAGGCGGGCGACTATGAGCGCGGCCCGCATCGCGGGCGGATGCTGCGCGACGGCGATTTCGCACTCGAGGTCACCATCTTCGAGGATGGCGTCGATCCCGAGTTTCGGGTCTATGCTTTCAAGAACGACAAGCCGCTCAAGCCGGCCGAGGTCAAACTGACGATGGAGCTCGGCCGCCTCGGCGGCAAGATCGATCGTTTCAGCTTCACGCCACAGGAGGATTTCCTCCGCGGTAGCGGCGTCGTCACCGAACCGCACAGCTTCGACGTCCGCGTCGCGGCGTCGGAGGGCGGCCGCAATCACAAATGGTCCTACGCCTCCTATGAGGGCCGCACCATAATCACAGCCGAGGCGGCGAAAGCCGGCGGGGTCAAGACCGAGGCTGCGGGCGGCGCGGCGGTCAGCGACCTCATCGACATGGGCGGGCGGATCGAGATCACCCCCGAAGGCAAGGCCGACGTCCGCGCCCGCCTTCCTGGCCTCATCGTGGCGCTGAACGGCAAGCTCGGGCAGCAGGTGCGGCGCGGCCAAGTGCTCGCGCGGGTGGAATCGAGCCATTCGCTCCAGACCTACTCGGTTGCCGCACCGATCAGCGGCACGATCGTCGAGAAGAATGTCAATGTCGGCGACACGACCGGCGACCGCGCGCTCTTCGTCATCGCTGATCCGACCAAACTCCACGCCGAATTCTTTGTCTATCCGCGCGACGCCGAACGGGTGCGTGTCGGCCAGCCGGTGAGCCTGCGCAGCCTGTCGGGCGAAGCCCGCTTTCAAGGGGTGGTCGAGGCGATCCTGCCGACTGCCGACATCTCGAGCCAGACGCTGATGGCGCATGTCCATCTGCCGCCGGCGGCCTCGCGCACATTCCGGCCCGGGATGGGGGTCGAAGGAAGCTTCGCGGTTGCGCAGGCCGATGTGCCGCTCGCGGTGCGAACCAAGGCGATCCAGCGCTTCCGCGACTTCGAGGTCGTCTTCGCCAAGGTCGGCAACACGTATGAGGTGCGGATGCTCGAGATTGGACGACGCACGCCCGAATGGACCGAAGTCCTCGGCGGGCTCACGCCCGGCGAAATCTATGTCGTCGACGGCGCCTTCCTGATCCGCGCCGACATCGAGAAATCGGGGGCCAGCCATGACCACTGACACCAGTTCCCCGCCGGGCAAGGTCCATTTGCTCGAACGGATGATCGCCGGCGCGATCCGCTTCCGCTGGGCGGTCCTCACCACCGTCCTCCTGCTTTGCGCGATCGGCGTCTGGAGCTTCCAGCGGCTGCCGATCGACGCCACCCCCGACATCACCAACGTCCAGGTCCAGATCAACAGCGAGGCGCCGGGCTTCTCGCCGCTCGAAGCCGAGCAGCGCGTGACCTTCCCCGTCGAGACCGCGATCGCCGGCTTGCCGGGGCTACAATATACGCGCTCGGTCTCCCGCTATGGCCTGAGCCAGGTCACCGCGGTGTTCGAGGACGGCACGAGTATCTATTTCGCGCGGCAGCTGATCAACGAGCGGCTGCAATCGGCGCGCGAACAACTGCCGCCAGGGGTCGCCCCCGAGATGGGGCCGATTGCGACCGGCCTCGGCGAGATCTTCATGTACACGCTCGAGGCCGATCCCGGAGCGGAGAAGCCCGACGGAAGCGCCTACACACCCGAGGATCTGCGCACGCTCCAGGATTGGGTCATCCGGCCGCAGCTCCGAAACACACCGGGGGTGACCGAGGTCAACAGCATCGGGGGCTATGAGCGCCAATATCATGTCACGCCAATCCCGGCGCGATTGTCGGCCTATGGGCTGACGCTCGACGATGTGGTGCGCGCGCTCAAAGCCAACAACGACAATCGCGGCGCGGGTTATGTCGAGCGTTATGGCGAGCAATATCTGGTTCGCACCCCGGGCCAGGCGTCGGGGATCGACGATCTGGAAGCGATCATCGTCAGCAACCGGAACGGCATCCCGATCCGTATTGCCGACGTCGCCGACATCGATCTCGGCGAGGAGTTGCGCACCGGCGCCGCGACCGAGAATGGCAAGGAGGTGGTGCTCGGCACCGTCTTCATGCTCGCGGGCGAAAATAGCCGCATCGTTGCGCGCGCGGCGGCCGAAAAGCTCGAGGTCGCGGGACGGGCACTACCCGCCGGGGTCAAGGCGGTGCCGATCTACGACCGCACCGATCTGGTCGAACGCGCGGTGTGGACCGTCGAGAAGAACCTGCTCGAAGGGGCGCTCCTCGTCATCGTCATCCTTTTCCTGTTGCTCGGCAACGTCCGCGCGGCGCTGATAACCGCGGCGGTCATCCCGATCACGATGCTGATGACGATCACCGGCATGGTGCGCGGCGGCATCTCGGGAAATCTCATGAGCCTCGGCGCGCTGGACTTCGGGCTGATCGTCGATGGCGCGGTCATAATCGTCGAAAATTGCCTCCGCCGCTTTGGCGAGGCGCAGCACCGGCTGGGGCGTCTCCTTGATCGCGACGAGCGGTTCAAGCTGGCGGCGACGGCAACGTCGGAGGTCATCCGACCGTCGCTGTTCGGGATGCTGATCATCGCGCTCGTCTATGTGCCGATCTTCGCGCTCACCGGGGTCGAGGGCAAGATGTTCCATCCAATGGCGATCACCGTCGTGATGGCGCTCACCGCGGCGCTTATCCTCTCGCTGACCTTCGTTCCGGCGGCGATCGCGATGTTCGTCACCGGCAAGGTCGAAGAGAAGGAAAGCCGACTGATGCTCTGGGCGCGCAAGGCTTATGCGCCCGCGCTCGAGAGTGCCTTGAAACTGCGCACCGCGTTCGTGGCGGGTGCGGTGGCGCTCGTCGTTGTGGCAGGGTTCGCCGCGACGCGCATGGGGTCGGAGTTCGTCCCCAATCTCGACGAAGGCGATATCGCGATGCACGCGCTGCGCATTCCAGGCACCAGCCTGAGCCAGGCGATCTCGATGCAAACGACCCTCGAAGCACGGATCAAGCAATTCCCCGAGGTGGACAGGGTGGTGGCGAAGATCGGCACGGCCGAAGTCGCGACCGATCCGATGCCGCCCTCGGTCGCCGACACCTTCATCATCATGAAGGACCGCAAGGACTGGCCTGATCCGAGAAAACCGAAGACCGAGCTTGTCCGCGAGATGCAGGCCGCAGTGGCCCAAATCCCGGGGAATAATTACGAGTTCACCCAGCCGATCCAGATGCGCTTCAACGAACTTCTCTCGGGGGTTCGCGCCGATGTCGCGATCAAGGTGTTCGGCGACGATCTCGCTACGCTGCGCGAGGTCGGCGACGCGATCGAAAGCGTGGCCTCGGGCATCGAGGGTGCGCAGGATGTCGGCGTCGAACAGGTCACCGGCCTGCCGGTGCTGCAGATCACCCCCGACCGGGCGGCGCTCGCGCGCTTCGGACTCAACGTCGGCGACGTCCAGAATGTCGTCGCCGTGTCGATCGGCGGCGTAGAGGCCGGGCAGATCTTCGAGGGTGACCGGCGCTTCCCGATCATCGTGCGCCTGCCCGAGGCGGCGCGCGAGCGGGTCGACGAGCTCGGCCGGCTGCGCATCCCCTTGCCGGGTCCAGACAGCGAGATGCGCGGGTTCGTGCCGCTCGCCGATGTGGCGAAGGTCGAGGTGGTGATCGGTCCGAACCAGATCAGCCGCGAGGACGGCAAGCGCCGCGTCGTGGTGACCGCCAATGTCCGCGGCCGCGACCTCGGCTCCTTCATCGAGGAGCTGAGAACAAAGGTCGACGCCGAGGTCGAGGTGCCAGCGGGCTATTGGATCAGCTATGGCGGGACGTTCGAGCAGCTCATCTCGGCAGCGAAGCGGCTTCAGCTTGTGGTGCCCGCGGCGCTGCTGCTGATCTTCGGACTGCTCTATGCGCTGTTCCGCTCGGCAAAGGATGCGGCGATCGTTTTCTCGGGAGTGCCGCTCGCGCTCACCGGGGGCGTCGCGGCGCTGCTACTGCGCGGCATGCCGCTGTCGATCTCGGCGGGCGTCGGGTTCATCGCGCTCTCCGGGGTCGCGGTGCTCAACGGCGTCGTCATGCTGAGCTTCATCCGGCAGTTGCGCGAGGGAGGAAGCAGTCTCGACGTGGCGATCCGCGATGGGGCGCTGACGCGTCTCCGCCCGGTGCTGATGACCGCGCTGGTCGCGAGCCTCGGTTTCGTGCCGATGGCGTTCAATGTCGGCGCCGGGGCGGAAGTGCAGCGTCCGCTCGCGACAGTGGTGATCGGCGGGATCGTCTCCTCGACGATCCTCACCTTGCTGATCCTGCCGGCGCTCTACCGCATGGTGCATGGCCGCCGCGCCAAGGACCAGAACCCCGAGCCCCCAGCGGCCGAGCCTTCACCGGCTTGACCGCTCGCCCCGCGCGCCAGGCGGTGCGCGGGGCACCCTTCTTGACCTTTCAGGAGTCCCAAGATGCTTATCCGATCCATCGCTCCACCGGGCGGCGCCACGCGCGCAGCGCTGCTTGCGGCGAGCCTCCTTCTTCTCTGTTTTGCTGTCGGCGCCGAGGCCTGGGCGCATAATGTCGCCGAGGGCGACAAGGGCTATATCCGGGAAAGCAGCGGCATCCTCTTCTGGCCGTTCGTCTATCTCGGGGCCAAGCATATGGTCACCGGCTACGACCATCTGCTCTTCCTCTTCGGCGTCATCTTCTTCCTCTACCGGATGAAGAACATCGGGCTTTATGTGACATTGTTCGCGATCGGCCATTCGACGACGATGCTGTTCGGCGTGCTCACCGGCATCAGCGCCAATGCATATATCATCGACGCGATCATCGGCTTCTCGGTCGTCTACAAGGCGCTCGACAATCTCGGCGCCTATCAAAGCTGGTTCGGCTTCCAGCCGAACACCAAGGCCGCGACCTTGATCTTCGGCTTCTTCCACGGCTTCGGCCTCGCGACCAAGATCCTCGAGTTCGAGATCGCGAGCGAGGGCCTCATCCCCAACCTGCTCGCCTTCAACATCGGGGTCGAGATCGGGCAATTGCTCGCGCTCGGCGCGATCCTCATCTTGATGGGCTTTTGGCGCCGCACCCCGAGCTTCATGCGCCACGCCTTCGCCGCCAACACCATTCTCATGACCGCGGGCTTCGTGCTCGTCGGCTACCAGCTCGCCGGCCTCGCGGTCAGCTAATTCAAAGGAATCCCAATCATGTTCAATTCCCAGCGTCCCCACCCCGAAGACCTGCCGACCAGCCGCCAGCTGATCCGCGCCACCGCGCTCGCCGCCGTCACGGCGGGCGCCATCCTCGTCACCGTCGTGCTGCCCAGCGAATATGCGATCGATCCGACCGGCATCGGCGGTGCGCTTGGCCTCACCGAAATGGGCGAGGTCAAGCTGCAGCTCGCCAAGGAGGCGGCGGCTGACGCGGCCACCGGAATTGCTTCCGCCGCTCCGGCTACCCAAGTGGCGTCTCCGACAGTCACCCCAGCCAAGGCGGACGCTCCGCAACGCTCGGAAACGATGAAGCTTACACTCGCGCCAGGCCAGGGTGCTGAGATCAAGGCGACGATGGCGAAGAACGCACGCCTCAACTTCAACTGGTCGGTTGAAGGCGGTCGCGTCAATTTCGACACGCACGCCGACGCTCCGGGCATCGCGTACCACGGCTATGGCAAGGGCAAAGATACGACCGGCGAGAGCGGCGAACTTGTCGCCGCCTTCGACGGCAAGCACGGCTGGTTCTGGCGTAATCGCTCGGACGCGCCAGTGACGATCACATTGCGCACCGACGGCGCCTATAGCGACATCCGCCGCGTTGTCTGACAAGGCAGGAATGATTTGACGGACTCCGGCCCGGTCGCCGACCGGGTCGGAGACGATGCCCATATAAACGCCGAAAGCGGAGTTCCACCTATGCTCGCCGTTCTTGCCAACCGGACCTACCGCCACCTGTTCCTCGCGCAGATCATCGCGCTCGTCGGCACGGGCCTCGCCACGGTTGCGCTTGGCCTCCTCGCTTTTGAGATCGCCGGCGCCGATGCAGGCGCGGTGCTCGGGACCGCGATGGCGATCAAGATGGTCGCTTACATCGGCGTTGCGCCGGTCGTCGGAGCTTATGCTTCGCGCCTGCCGCACAAGCCCTTCCTCGTCGCGATGGATGTGGTGCGCGGCCTCGTCGCGCTGTTCCTGCCCTTCATCGACCAGGTATGGCAAATCTATCTCCTGATCTTCATCCTCCAGTCGGCGTCGGCCGGGTTCACGCCAACCTTCCAAGCGACGATCCCCGACGTGCTACCCGACGAGAAGGATTATACGCGCGCCCTGTCGCTCTCGCGTCTCGCCTATGACATGGAGAGTCTCGTCAGCCCTATCCTCGCCGCCGCGCTGCTTGGCGTCATCAGTTTCCAATGGCTCTTCTCGGGCACCGCGATCGGCTTCGCCTGTTCGGCGCTGCTCGTGCTGTCGGTGACGCTGCCGCGCACCGCGGCCAAGGCGCCGGACGGCGGCATCTATGACAAGACGACGCAAGGCACCCGCCAATATCTGAAGACCCCGCGGCTTCGCGGCCTGCTGGCGGTGACGCTTGCCGCGGCGGCAGCCAGTGCGATGGTCATCGTCAACACGCCGGTGCTCGTGCGCGGCCTGCTCGGGCTGGGACAGAGCGAGGTGGCGATCACGCTTGCAGCCTTCGGCGGCGGCTCGATGCTCGCGGCGCTGCTGTTGCCGCGCCTGCTCGATCGGGTTGCCGACCGCACCGTGATGATTGCGGCAGCCGTCGCCATGACCGCCGTCCTCGCGGTGCTGGCAGCGTCATGGTCGATGCACGAGGCGCCGGGCTATTGGCGCTTCCTGCTGCTGGGCTGGTTTGCGCTCGGCGTCAGCTATTCCGCCAGCATCACGCCGGGCGGACGCTTGCTGCGCCGATCGTCGGATGCCGGGGCGCGCCCGGCCCTGTTTGCGGCTCAATTCGCGCTCAGCCATGTCTGCTGGCTTGTCGCCTATCCGCTCGCCGGCCAGCTTGGAGCCCGCGCCGGCATGGGCACGGCCCTCGCCGCAAGCGCGGTGCTGTCGCTGATTGGAACGCTCATCGCCCTGCGTGTCTGGCCGCGCGAGGACCCGGATATCCTCACGCATCGTCATGACGATTTGCCGCCCGACCATCCGCATATTCGCGAGGGTCATGCCAAGGGTGAAACCGATCACGCCTTCGTCATCGACGAGTTGCACCCCCATTGGCCCGAAAGATAGGTGTTTGCTGAAAAGCGGCTTAAGCCCGGGATCTCAATTTGGCTGCTTTTTGACCGCCTGCATTTGGGTCAGGCGTTCAAACGTAGGTCGGGCTTAAGGTATAGCGACCAGCCAAGGGGCGCCAAGATCAAAATCGATCCATCGTCAGGTCCGGCGCATTTCCGGCTCGGCGGCTCGCTGCGGGATTGCAAGGACCAGCGTCGCGATCGCCAGACTCAGCACGAGCGAAGCGCCGGCACGGCTCAACTCGAGCCCACCATGCGAGACGGGCTTGTCGAGAAAATCGCCGACGACCGCGCCCAGCGGCCGCGTGAGGATGAAGGCGGCCCAGAACAGCGCGACGCGGCTGATCGACGTGCGATAATAGGCAAGCGCCAGCAGCGCGAGCAATGCGCCGAAGACGACCGCTGCGCCAAGATAACCAAGCGGGCCATCTGCGATCCAGTCGCCGAGCGCGGTGCCCAGAGTCTGTGAAAAAGTGATCGTAAGCCAGTAATAGAGCTCGGCCTTCGGTTCATGGACCGTGCTCACCGAGATGCTGCCGAGCGCCTTGTGCCAAATCGCAAGCGAAGCGAGCACCGTACCAAGCAGCAGCAGGGATCCGCCCGGATAGCCGATGCCGAGCGACCGCGTGGCGAAATCTGCCATCGTCGTGCCCGCGGTGGTCGAGGCGATGATCGTCGCCCAATAGAGGAAGGGGTGAAATTGCTTCGCTTTGATCTGCAGCGTCACGAGGAAGACCAGCAGCGTCGCAAAGATACCGGTGCCTACCAGATAGCCGAGGTTCATCGACATGCTGACGGTGTCGCCGGCGGTCTCACCAAAGGTGGTCGCCAATATCTTGATGGCCCAAAACCCAAGCGTCACGGCCGGGACCTTGGTCATCGTCGAGTGGAGAGAGGTCTGCATGGATTTGTCGGCCCATTTCTTCAGAATTGCGCATTGTGACCAAGGAGCTATGCTCTCTCGCTGGCCGCGCCCATAAGCAGGCGCTCAAGTTGGCCGATATAAGCGGGAGTCCTATGCCGCAGCTCGAGCGCCGCCCTGCGGTCATTCCCAAGCTGATGACCGATCGCCGCCTTGTCGCTCCGGTCGCCATTGTCGCGCTGCAATCAGTCGCTGCGATCTATTTCCTCATCGACGGGGTCGACGATCTGATCGTGGAAGCGCGACAGGGTTTCAGCATCGGTATGGCAATGGAATGCGTTGTCGCCGTCGCGCTGCTAGGCGGCGTGGTGATGGGGTCGCGCTACATTCGGCGCCTTACAAACGAGCTTCATCATAAGGAGCGCGCGCTCGCCAAAGCACGCGGCGCGCTTGCCGAACATATTGCTGTACGCTTCGACGAGTGGGGCCTGACACCAGGCGAAGGAGATGTGGCCCTCTTCGCGCTCAAGGGCTGCGACGTCGCCGAAATTGCCCGCCTTCGCTCCGCTGCGCCGGGCACGGTGCGATCACAGCTCAGCCAGATCTACGCGAAGGCCGGGGTCAACAGCCAGGCAATGCTCCTCTCGCTGTTCATTGACGATCTGCTGCAAACCACCCCCTGACCCCCGGTCCCGCCAACCTCCGACCCGCATCGCAAGTCGGCAATCCCGTCATCATCTGGCCTTCTGCGGCCAGTCGGTTTTCAGACTATTTGCTCGTTAAGCGGACTCTAGGATAGGCACGCCGCACAGGGTCGCCTCTACGTGCGCTTGTCGTTGAGCTTCGCCAAGCGACGGGGGAGGTCCGCCGCTATCTTGCGGTGCTGATAGGGCTGCGCTTTCTTCCAGCCGCGGCATTCGGGCTTCGTTCGCCCGCAGGCGATGCACCAGCCCGTTCGGCCATCGAACGCACAAATCTCGACGCATGGCGACTTCACCGGATCTCGACCGTCAGATGGGCAAGTTCGTGCACGGGCTGGAGGCATCGGCGGATCGATTCCTGGTCGATCCCGGGTCCGTCCGCTACGCTGACGATTCCGGCATGTGCCTCGGGGCCGACCCGCCAGATATGGAGATCGGTAATGCGCGCGCCGGTAGGTCCTGCCAGCAGTTCGCGCACCTCGTCGGCAATATGCTCGTCGGTCGTATCGAGCAGAACCGCTGCCGTGTCGCGCATCAGCGACCAGGACCAGCGCGCGATCACCACCGCGCCGACGATCCCCATGACCGGGTCGAGCCAGATCCAGCCGAGGTAACTGCCCGCGAGAAGCGCGGCGATCGCGAGCACCGACGTCAGCGCATCGGCGAGGACGTGGAAATAGGCCGAGCGCAGATTGTTATCCCGGCTTTTGACGCCGACGGTGTGATCCTGTGCGCCATGACGGCCATGGTCATGATGGTGATGATGATCATGCGAATGCGCGTGACCGTGCGAATGGCTGCCCGAGAGCAGGAAAGCGCTCGCAATGTTGACGCCGAGACCAATGATCGCGACCACGGTTGCTTCCCCGAAGGCGACGTGGATCGGCTGATACAAGCGAAGGATGGATTGGCCCCCTATGCCGAGTGCGACGAGGCCGAGCACGAGCGCCGAGGCAAAGCCGGCGAGATCGCCCACCTTCCCGGTGCCGAAGCTGAACCGGCGGTCCGCGGCATGGCGCTTCGCATAGGAATAGGCCGCCGCAGCAATGGTCAAGGCACCTGCGTGGGTTGCCATGTGGAAACCATCGGCCAGAAGCGCCATTGATCCGGTTACATAACCAGCGATGATTTCGCCGACCATCATGATCGCGGTCAGCGCGACGACCCAAAGCGTGCGCCGCGCATTTTCGTCGTGCGATGCGCCCAGGAACATATGGTCGTGGATGTGCGGGTCTATTCCCACGGAGTTTGCCATCGTGCGTCCTACTTCGCGTACCGGCGGATGACCGTCATGAGTTCCTCGGCGCCCTTGGCACGCTCGGCGTCTGAGAGACCCGACTTGGCGACATGCTCGCCCAGATGATCGACAATGATCTCGTCGAGGAGGCCGTTCACCGCGCCGCGCACCGCCGCCACCAGGTGGAGGATCTCGGCGCAGCCGGCATCGCGATCCAAGCCGCGCTCAACGGCCGCGACCTGCCCGCCAATTCGTTTCACGCGGGCGAGTAGCTCGCTCTTCTTTTCAACCATATGTCCCATAGGATAACCCCCTATCCTATATGGTGTCGATGCGCCAGCCCTCAAACTCGCCGGCGGGGTGCGAGCGCGCCTCCAGTCCAAGTGCGGGCTCGCGGCATGAAGCCATAGAAATCGATCAGCCGTGTCCGTTGACGGACGGGGGTCGATCGCATCCCGGGCATTATGGAACGATGGCAAGCTGTCGGCCGGACGCGGCCGCTTACCGCCGTCCACCTTTTTGGAGCCGCCTAATGATCAATTTTATCAGCGCAGGCCCTCGCCGAGACCGGCGGCGGGGAAAACAAGATCCTGGAATCGGGACACATGATCCTGAACGCCCGATCGTCCATAATCGCGGCATGAGACGCGAAATCAAAACACACCCAAGGGGTAGCGGACAGATGCGTCCGTTTCACCCGTCTATTCGGGCAGACTTGTCCGCTCGCGTGATGCTAGCGAACGCACGTGAAGGCGATAAAGCGGAAAATCGGGCCGGAACGCCGTGGATCAGCGGTGTGTGGAAGCAGCATAGAGCCCAAACCCGATCGAAGCCGCACCGGCCCGATCTCTTTTGCAGAACCGGACCCTTGATGACGCTTTTGTGGGTGCCCGACAATTGGGCGATCGGTGGCGGTTCGGGCCGATCCTCCATCCGATCCGCTCGGCAGCGGTTCCGGATGGAATCCTGTCCATACCGCTGGCTGGCGGACAGGATTCCGTTCGCTCATTTGCGATATATGACGGCGGTAACGCGCTCATCGGGGACATAGGATGATGCGCATGGAAAGGTTCAGGAAACGCCCATGACCGAATTGCTGCTGATATTGGGCTCCCTCGCCATACGCGAGGTGATGCGCTCGCTGCCCGCCATCATCTGGGCGGTGCGGTGCAAGGCGGACAGCCCCAATTACAAATTGCCTGCACCGACCCGTCCGGGCCGGCGCACATGATCGCCCAAGCTTCAGCGCCGGCGCCGCTCGGTTGCAAAGCCCCGATCGGTCGCGATGAAACGCTCGATCATCGGAACGGCGATCTTCTCGGGCGGCAAGGGTTCGGCGAGACCGGTCGCCTTCGCATGCACCTCGGCATAGGCGATCAGTTCGCGGTGAAGCGCGCCGGGCAATTCGATGGTAAGCTTCACCGACTTGTCGTCGGCGATCGGCCCGAGTCTGAGCTTGCTCATCACGCGCCTCCTTCGGGCTCGAGGATCAAATCGCGTGTCACCAGAACGCGCAGCGCGAAGCCGGGACGGATCGTCAGGGTTGGCGGGATATTCATCTGGCGCTCGACGAGCCGCCTTCCCGACTGGTTGATCGTATCTTGCGACCCGTCGCGAAGCGCGCGCACGATCGCGTCATCGCCGTCCGAGCCAAGCTCGGCACCGACCCCGAGCAAGGTCGAGACAAGCGCCGCGCGCAGCATCGATCCCCAATGATGGTCGGTGCGATCGGCAAGACCCGCCATACCGCGCGCATCGGTGCCGGGCTGACGATCGAGCCGGATTGACCGGCCGCCGGGCAGAATCAGCCGGTCCCAGGCAAGCAGGACGCGTTCCTGCCCCGCGGCGATTTCGCTGTCATAGTCGCCGACGAGCCGCGCGCCTTGCGGAATGAGCAGGATCCGGCCGGTCGGGCTGTCATAGACATTTTGCGTCACCTGCGCGGTGACCTGCCCGGGCAGGTCGGATCGAATGCCGGTGATCAGCGCCGCGGGGATGACGCTCCCGCTCTGGAGAATATAGGGCGAGCTGGGTCCGCCAATGCGTTCGGGACTTTCGTTCGATTTGCCGGCGCCGCCTTCGAGAAAGGCACGGCGCGCCGCGACCGGGCTTCGCTCCTTGGCTACCGGCGCCGGTGCGGCCACGGCAGGCTCGATCGATCCGCGCAGCGCCTCGGCCATGCCTGCACCCGCGGACTGTCCGCCAAGAAAGAGACGACTGGCGGTGGCGGCTTCGCGCTCCTGCCGCGCCCGGTCGCGCGCCTCGTCGGCCGGTGAGCGTGTGCCAGCCGGCGAACTGCCCATCGGCGGCACCGGGACGATTTCGCCATCGCGCTGCGCTGCGACGATCGGCCGCCCGAGGTCGCCGGGCAGCGGCGGTCCCAGCTTCGGCACCTTGCCATAATCGGCGGGCGCGCCCGTCACGACCTCGGCGCGGTTCGCCGTGTCGGCAGAATAGATATTATCGGACGACTTGGGCGCTGAGGGTTGCAGCGCCCAGAGCAAGGCGCCGCCGATCGCGATTCCCCCCGCCGCACCGATGCTCGCCAGCGTCTTGCGCGACAGGCGCATGACCCGCGGCGGTTCCCCGCGCAGACGGAAGGCGTCGACGGCTGGCGGCTGCGCGGCGCGATTTTCATCGCCCGGCTCGTCGGCTGGCGGCACGGCCTGGTCCTCGCGCTCGGTCATGACCGGCCCCGGCGGCGCGGCGTCTCGCGTTCGATCCGGACGCTGCGGGCCTGCTTCCCGGCGCCCAAGCGCAGTTCGCCGCGCTCGAACAGGCGGTCGACGATCATATAGCGCCCCTGCACCCGGTAATTGACGAGTTCCGCCTCGCCGCTGCTACCGAGGACGAACAGCGGCGGCATATCGCTCGTGACGACGTTCGCGGCGAACTCGATGAAGAGCTGGCGCGTGTCGTCGAACGCGCGGACCGGTCGCCAATCGAGCTTGTCGCCCGATATTCGGTAGCGGAAATTCAGCGCCGCGAGATCGATCGCCCCGGCAATGGGCGCGGCGCGCGCTGCCTCGGCCTCGGCGATCTGCAAAGCGATGAGCTCGTCGGCGGGATAGGTCCAGGAGACCGACGCCATATAGGATGCGGCGGTCGCGCGCAGTTCGACATGATAGGTGCGACGGTCGGTGTTGATGACGGGTTCGCTGTCCTTCACCTTGCGGCCGTTCGGGACGATCGCGATCGGCGCAGTGACCATGAGGGTCGCGAGCGTGCCCTCGAAGCTGCCGTCGTCCTTGACGGTAAGATTTGCGATGCTTGCCATTTGAAGTCTCCTTGGTTGCTCGGGGACCGTCCCCGATGGCGCCAGAGGGAGGGCCCGCGAGCCGCCGTCACCGAGCGCATGCGAGGGCGAACCCCCGCAGGGGGTTGACGGCACGAGGCGAGCCGAGGCCCGCAATCAGGCAGCCAATGAGGGAAGGGTTCAACGAGCCAGGAGAGCAATGGCTGTCAGTGAAAGTCATGGCTCCGGATGCGCAGCGGCGCGTCGCGGGAGTCCGGTCCGCCTCCGTTCCGCGCCCCATCCCCGCGTCCAGGCGCAATGGAGACGTCGCCCTGCGCGATCGATCGCAACATCGCGTCATGATCGGTAATCCGGTCGCAGATGATGTGAATGACCTCGCCTTCCTTCTGAAGCCGACCGCGCATCGCGATCATCGAGGCCGACATGACTTGGCGCCGGTAGATATCGAAGCGATCGGGCCACAGGATGCCGTTGGCGATACCGGTCTCGTCCTCGATCGTCACGAACAGGACGCCTTTCGCCGAGCCGGGCCGCTGCCGCACGAGGATGACGCCGGCGACCTCGATGTTGCGCCCGTCGCGGATCTGTCCGAGATCGGCGCAGCGCACGATACCCATCGTATCAAGCTCATCCCGCAAGAAACTCAGCGGATGCGCGCGCAGCGACAGCTGCAGCGTGCGATAATCCTCCACCACCTCGCGCCCCTCGGTCATTGGCCGAAGCGAGGTCACGGGTTCGAGCCCCTCGGGCGAGAAACTGGCCTCGCGAGCATCCGCCGCCGCGAACAGCGGCAGCGGCGCCTCGCCAAGACCCCGCACCTTCCAGAGGCCCTGCCGCCGGTCTTCGGCGAGGCAGGCGAAGCCGTCGGCTTCGGCGATCCGTTCGATTGCGGCGCGTGGGACCCCGGCGCGCCGCCACACATCTTCGACGCAATCGAAAGGCATATCGCCGCGCGCGCCGACGATTGCGGCGCCATGGACATTGGCGAGGCTGCGCACCTGGCGGAAGCCGAGACGAACCGCGAGATAAGGACCCTTCCCTTCCTCCAGCGTGCAATCCCAATGGCTGTCGTTGATCGAGACCGGGCGCACTTCGACGCCATGCCTGCGCGCATCGCTGACGATCTGCGCGGGCGCATAAAAGCCCATCGGCTGCGCGTTGAGCAACGCAGCGCAGAAGACGTCGGGATGATGATGCTTCATCCAGCATGAGGCGTAAGCGATCTTCGCAAAGCTCGCGGCATGGCTCTCGGGAAAGCCGTAGCTCCCGAAGCCCTCGATCTGCTTGAAGGTCCGCTCGGCAAAATCCTTCGGATAGCCGCGCTCGATCATTCCGCCGACGAGCTTGTCGTAGAAGTGGCTGACACCGCCGGTGAGCTTGAACGTCGCCATTGCGCGGCGAAGCTGGTCGGCTTCGGCGGGGGTGAAACCCGCACCGACGATCGCGACCTTCATCGCCTGCTCCTGGAAAAGCGGCACGCCCAAGGTCTTTTCGAGCACGGCGCGGAGCTCGGGCTTGGGATATTCGGGCTTCTCCTTGCCTTCGCGGCGGCGAAGATAGGGATGGACCATGTCACCCTGGATCGGCCCGGGCCGCACGATCGCGACCTCGATCACCAGATCGTAGAAGCACTTCGGCTTAATCCGCGGTAGCATCGACATTTGCGCGCGGCTCTCGATCTGGAAGACGCCCAAGGTGTCGGCCTTCTGGATCATGCCATAGACCGCCGGGTCATCGTCCTGCAGGTCGGCCATGCCGACCGAAATCCCCTTATGCTCGTCGAGCAGATTGAAAGCCCGGTTCATGCAGCCGAGCATCCCGAGCCCGAGCACATCGACCTTCATGAACTTCAGGGCGTCGATATCGTCCTTGTCCCATTCGATGATCTGCCGGTCTTCCATGCGCGCGGGCTCGATCGGCACAAGATCGTCGAGCCGCTCCTGCGTCAGCACGAAACCGCCGGGATGCTGCGACAGATGCCGCGGCGTGCCAATCAGCTGTTGCGCAAGATCGAGCGTCAACCGCAGCCGATGATCGTCGGCGTTGAGGTTGAGGCTCGCGATCTGTTCGTCGGGGATGCCGTCGACCGACCAGCCCCAGACGAGGCCGGTGAGCATCTTGGTGAGGTCGCGCGGCAGGCCGAGCGCCTTCCCTACCTCGGCGACCGCCCCGCGGGTGCGATAACGCGTCACCACCGCGGTGAGTGCCGACCGATGCCGCCCATAGGTCTCGTAGATCCACTGGATGATTTCTTCGCGCCGTTCATGCTCAAAATCGACGTCGATATCGGGCGGCTCCTTGCGCTCGCCCGAGACGAAGCGCTCGAAGAGCAACTCGTGCTTGATCGGGTCGATCGACGTCACGCCGAGCAGGAAGCAGACGCAGCTGTTCGCCGCGCTCCCGCGCCCTTGGCACAATATCCCGCGCCGCCGGCTCTCGGCGACGATCGAATTGACGGTCAGGAAATAGGGCGCGTACCCAAGCTCGCCGATCAATCGCAGCTCATGGTCGATCTGTTTCCGATAGGCGGGCGGCACGCCGTCCGGAAACATTTGCGCGGCGCCCTCCTCGGTGAGCGCCGCGAGCGCCTCCTGCGCGGTGCGCCCGGCCATCACTTCCTCATAGGGATATTGGTAGCGGATCTCGCCGAGGTCGAAGCGGCAGACCGAGGCGATGTCGGCGGTGGCCTGAATCGCGTCGGGAAAGAGCGCGAAACGCCGTTCCATTTCGGCAGGAGACTTCAATGCGCGATCCATGAAGCGCTCGCGTTTGAAGCCGAGCGCGTCGACGGTCGTTTTCTCGCGGATCGCGGTCAGCACATCCTGCAGCGGGCGGCGCTCGGGGGCGTGATAGAGGATGTCGCCCATCGCCACGCAGCGCACGCCCACGCTGCGGCCCAGCGCGTCGAGCGCGCGCAGCCGCGCGAAATCACCGGGCCGACGGCGCAGCGACAGTGCGAGATAGGCGTCGCGGCCAAAGGTCTCCCGCAGCTCGCCAAGGTCGATGCGCGTCCTCTCATCGGCGGCGTCGGGCAGGAGGACAGCGACCAGCCCGTCTGCCCACGCCACGACATCGGGCCAGTCGAGCCAGCAATTCCCCTTGCCCCCCCGCGCCTTGCCGAGCGACAGCAGGCGGGTGAGCCGCGACCATGCCGCACGGTCCTGGGGGTAGAGCAGGAGCGATCGGCCATCGCGGAGGTCAATGCGCGAGCCGGGGATCAGGCGGACCCCGGTCGTTTCCTGCCCCGAGAGCCCGCGCACCATCCCCGCGACGCTGCCGCGATCGCAAAGCCCGAGGGCCGAATGGCCGAGGAGCGCGGCGGCCGCGAACAACTCCTCGGGCGCTGACGCGCCGCGCAGGAAGGAGAAATGGCTGGTCACCTGGAGTTCGACATAGGTCGTGACGGGAGCGATCACCCGAAGACGCCGTGCATATACCAGCTCAAATCGCCGGTGCGGTCTTCGATCGCATCGCCGCGGCGGAACAGCCAGAAACGCTCGCCAGTCTCCGCCTCAACGCGAAAATAATCGCGCACCGCCCACATTTCGCGGGTCGTTCGCCACCATTCGCCATGGATGCGCTCGGGTCCGTCGCCCGCGACGACGCGGTAGGAACGGCCGCGCCACGCAAAGCGGCGCGGCGGATGGTCGGGAAGCAGCGCGACGACGCCCGACAGGGCTTCGGGCCGCGCGAGCATGCGGATCGGCCGCGCCCATGCCGGCCAGCCGGACGGCTGGGCGAGCGGGCCGGTACGGCCGATCGCGCGCTCAGGCACATCGCTCTCGCGCCCTTCAAGGCGAAACAGCGCCGCCTCGCCAGCGCGCCCCGCGAGCTGGTCGACGAGCGGCGCAAGATCGGGCGCGCGCGGTCCGCTATCGAACCCCGCGCCGATCGCCTCGGCGCCGAGGGGTTCGACCTGCGGCGCGGCAAGGACCATCGCCTCGATCCCGAGCCCAGGCTCGATCCGGTCGATGCGCAGCCGGAAGAGGCGCACGAGATGCTTCGCGTCACGCGTCGCGCGTGCGGTGCCGACCGTGACGAGCTGCTCGCGCGCATCGACACGTTCGCAGCGGAGAACCGCCGCGCGAAGGCCGAGCCCGCGCTCCCGAAGGTCGGCGACCAGATCGGCGACGAGATCCGAGATTACCTGTTCGATTGCCTCGGCGGTGGCGATCGGTTCGAGAAGCCGGCGCTCGGCGCACGGCATTTCGAAAGGGACGACGGGCACGATCGGTTCGGGCAGAAAACCGCGCGCCTGGTCGAGCCGCTCGACTGCGCCGCGCCCGAGGCGCCGCGCGAGCGGGCCACGCGGCATCGGGTAAAGGTCGGCGATCCGCTCGATTCCGAAGCGCGCCGCCGACGCCAGCGCCTCGGGCGTGAGCCGGAGCGCGCGAAGCGGCAGCCCGGCTAACGCCTCCCCCTCCCGCCCTTCCGGCAGCACCAAGGTCGCCGCGCCGCCAAAGCGCGCGAGCGCGTGCGCGCCGCCGGGCGTGCCGGCGATCGCGACGCGCGCGGTGAAACCGAGACGCCGAACGAAGGACACAAGCCGCGCCGCGAAGCGCGCCTCGCCGCCGAAGAGGTGCGTCGTGCCGGTGAGATCGAGCCACAGCCCGTCGCTCCCCGACACGGCGGCGATCGGCGTCCAGTGACGCACCGCATGCAAGGCGAGCCGATCCAGCCACGCCCGATCGGCCTCGGGCGTAGCGTCGTACACGTCGAGATCGGTGATCAGCGCCCGCGCATGCGCTGCGGCCATGCCGGGCGCGAGTCCGAGATCGAGTGCGAGCGGGCAGGCCGCGGTCACGACATCACGCTGACCCGTCCGAGCCACGAGGATGGTCGGGCGGGCGCCCCACAGGGGCAGCGGTGGCGGCGCGATGGACGCGCGGGGCGGCGCGCATCCATCATCCGCCCGCGATAACCGAAAGACAGGCGCGGCCGCCTCGCTGCGCCGCCCCAGCTCGCGCATGGTCGGACGCTGGTGCGCCGGACGCGCGTCGACAAGGTCGCGGTTCGGCGCGGCCGAAGCCGTGTCCCGCGCCCAACGAGCACCCGGACGCCAGCCGCCGCCGCGCGGCACCGAGCAGGCGCCCGGATTGTCGTCGACGGGTTCGGGAAGGCGCGGGCCGAGCCGCGCGGGTTCAGGCGGCGTGCCCGAGCGCGAGATCGGCGCTGCCCGTCGCAATCGCTCGATCGCGAGTTGCGGCAGGAAGAGCGAGGCGACCCTGGTCATCGCACGCCTCCAGTTCGAGGGAGAAAGGTGGCCCGCCGCGCTGGCGCACAAGTTCGACCGACCATCGCCCGCGCCCGACGCCGGGAACGGACAGCGGGGTCGAAGCGAGGCTACCGATCCGCCAGCGCGTGCAGGCCAGCGACAAGTCGGTTAGCGGACATTGGCCGTAACGGCGGTAGCGGCGGTAGAGCAGCATTGGGGTGCCCCCTTCGGAGGCGGCAAGCTGGAGCCGCCTCGTCGCGGTCTGGTCGGCCGCCTTTACCTCGGCGACGACGCAGGCAAGCGACCCGTCGCGCAGCGCGTCTTCGCAAAGGGCAAGCAGCTCGCGGTCATTCTTGCCTTGCGCATAAAGGACGCGCTCCGGCCCGAGCCCGGCCTGCTCGAGTCCCGGGGCATAAAGGTCGAACCGTGTCAGCGCCCATAAGGCAGACAAGCCCGGTGCCGCGAAGCGTGCGGCGATCCCCGCCGCGAACAGCGTTGTCGCTGCATCGTCACTCCAGCTTGCCGAGGCAGCGGCGACCTCGTGCAGGCCCGCGCCATCGAGTCCGCCGGCGCTCAGCAGATGATCGACCGGTCCGACGCCGAACGGCAGCACCGGTCCGCGCGCCACAGCGACGCGCGCCACGGTCTCGCGAAGCGCTTGAAGCTCCTCGGCGCTCGGCCGGGGCGGTGAAAAAGGCGGTGCGGTCATGATGGTCATCGACTCAGATGTTCCCTATATGTTCCACCCGGAACGAACGTGCGTCAAGCGGTCCGCGTTCCCTTGCTGTGGATCATTCACTGGCGCGTCACCTTCGCGCCTGTAAAAGCGCGCTAATAATATGCCGCTCACCACCGACCTGCCCTGGACCCAGCTTGCGATCTACGCCGTCGGCGCGGCGCTGATCCTGATGTTGCTGTTCAAGATTCCCTATGTCGGACGGGTCATTCGCGGGCTCTTCTCCTTCGCGCTGCTCGCCTTCGGCATCTTCCTTATTCTCCAGCAGGCACCCTTCGATCCCAATCTGTCGCGAATCACCGCGAGCCTCGGTCTCGACCGGCAAGAGGTCGTGGGCGAGGAGGTCCGCATCCCGATGGCCCGCGACGGGCATTTCTGGGCGACGGTCCGCCTCAACGGCACCGAGCGGCGCATGCTTGTCGACAGCGGTGCGACGGTCACCGCCCTTTCGACCGCGACGGCACGGGCCGCAGGCGTCGATGCCGATGCAACGCTCGTGCCCTTGCTCATGAAGACCGCGAACGGCACGGTTCGCGCCGACGCAGGAACGCTCGACCGGCTGGAGATTGGCGGCATTGAGGCGCGAAAGCTCAACGTCGTGATCTCGCCCGGGCTTGGCGACACCGACGTCCTGGGCATGAATTTCCTCTCGGAACTTCAGTCGTGGCGCGTCGAGGACCGCACATTGATCCTGACGCCGAAAATCGCCAAATCCGGCGCCTGATGCCGACCGGCAATTGCGCCGACATCGATCGCTAATCTTGCTCGGCCTCATTGTCAGAGTCACCGCGCGGTTCGGCGGGATGAGCGATGGTAAGACCCAGAAGCTCAGCCGTGCGCTCGTCGCGCTGTCCGCCGAACCAGCGGTCGAGTGCTGCCCCGACGAGCGCGCCCTCGCCAGCCGTTTCGAACAGCGTCAACGACGATCGGAGCTTTACGGCATCGACATCGCCGAACACCGCCACCGCGTCACTGCCGATCAAATCCTGGAGCGCCGACACGCATTCGACATAGCGCGCGCCAAGAAGCGGATGCGCCAGATAGGCGCGTGCCTCGGCTTCATCGGCAATCGCATAGCGCTGCGCCATTGCGCTTCGCCCAAGCCCCGCGAGCTGCGGGAAGATGAACCACATCCAATGCGATCGCTTCTTGCCGCGCCGAATTTCTTCGAGCGCGCGGGCGTGAATCTGCTCCTGCGCCACGACGAACCGCTCCAGCCCCTGTGCTTCGCTCATAGCGCCAGCGCGCCCTGCGCCGGCGGCTTGCCGTAGACCTGCGTGACCTCGAGGCTGCCCGCGGGCAGCCATTTGAGGACATCGGCGGCGGGCACGCGCGGATCGAGCCAGGCGGCCCATTGATCGCGCGGCAGCGGAATGATCTGGCGATGATGATAAGGTGCAATGTCCGGCCCCGCGTCCATGGTGAGCAGGCTAAAGGCCTCGCCGACGTGGGCGTCACGCCAGATGCCCGCCATGCAGAACCAGCGATGATCTTTCATCGTGAACAGCCATTTATCGAGCCGCTTTTGCGTCTTGTCGGTCGGATCGGTGAATTCGTAGAAACCGTCGCAGAGGACAAGGCAGCGCTGGGTGCCAAGATCGCGGCCCTCCGAGCGGACATTATAGACTGGCTTCCCGCCCTGTCCCGGCCAGCTCCAGCGCCGGTTGACGAGCTCACCCATCGCCGAGCCGTCGCTCGCCTTCACGATCGGGCCCATGTCGGTGATGCGGACATCTTCGCGCGCTGGCACGTTCGGCGCGCCCTCGGGCATATCGATCTTGATCTTGAGGTCGTCGAAATCCTCGGCGATCGAGGCGACGTCGACTTCCAGCCTGTAGTCATTGCACATTCGCATCTGCCCCCTGGCTCTTGCGACTCATCTTCGTTCCTATTATGTTCCACATGTGACCATCGCGCCAACCCCTTTTGATCCCGATGCCCCGAGCGGCGGCGTGACGGCGCTCGTGCGCCGCGACCCCGACAATATGGGCGAAGTCGAAATGGTCAAAGCGGTATGGGGTTCCGATCCGCGGTTCTCGGACGGCATCAATTATCGCTTCGTCCGCTCCGAAGGCCGCGACTTCCCCAAGCGCCGCTGCCTGATCCCGGCGTCAGAGTTCCGCATGGGCACCGGCGATCACCGCTACCGGGTCACACTCGACAGCGGTAATTTCTTTTACCTCGCGGCCGTCTGGGACCCGCCGCTCGCCGACTGGCCGCTGTCCTATCGCATCCTCACTATCCCCGCCGGCGCCGACGTCATTCCCTATCAGTCACGCCACGGCGTGATCATCGAACGGCGCAACGTCATGCACTGGCTCGACGGGACACTGCCGAACGAGGTGCTGTTCGAGGAACCGCCGCGCCACACGCTTTTCGTCGAGCCGCTGCGGGCGCAAGCTGCGCTCCCGCTATGACGCGCGCCGCAGCCGCGCGGGCACTTCGGCCCGCGCCCCAAGCCGACCTTTTTGGTACACCCTCGCTTCCCGGCCTCGCCTACGGCGAGGATGTCGTCACGCCGACCGAAGAGGCTGAGCTGATTGCCCGCATCGCAGCGTCCAGCCTGACGCCGTTCCAGTTTCAGCAATGGGAAGGCAAAAGGCTGACACGCTCCTTCGGCTGGACCTATGATTTCCAGACCGGCCGCTTCGCCTCCGGCGATCCGTTGCCGCAATGGCTCGAAACGCTGCGCGGTCGCGCCGCCGCCTTCGCCAGCCTCGATGCCAGCGTGCTCGAGCAGGCGTTGATCATCGAATATGGCGTCGGCGCGGGCATCGGCTGGCACAAGGATCGCCCCGTCTTCGAGCATGTGATCGGCATATCGCTCGGCTCACCGGCCGTGATGCGGTTCCGCCGCCGCGCTGGCGAGAAGTTCGAACGCGCGACTGCCGACCTGGCAGTGCGGTCGATTTATCATATGCACGGCGTGGCGCGGAACGATTGGGAGCACAGCATTACGGCGATGGACGCCCCACGCTGGTCGGTGACCTTTCGCAGCCTGCGCTAGCCACAACGCGCGGCTGACCAAAATTGAACTGATCTCGCCAAAGTCGCTCGATGCTCTCCAGAAAAGACGCGCTCTTGGCGAGCCCGCAGCGAGGCGGCGTGCGATGCGCGCCAGTGCCTAGCCGCCGCCTCGCAAGGAAAGCGAGCCGAGTGCGCCGCGCGGCCCAACATCAGCGCGACCCCTGGCCGAGCCTGCCGAGGCCAGAGTGCGCCCATCAGATACCGCGCTCACTTGGAAACCTAGCCGCTTGGTGACCGTCCGGTTTCTGGCCGAAAAAAGCGAACCGTGACGGCTGATCTCGCTCCGAGACATCTTTTGGCGCTGCCGTACAATTATCGATCGGGCTGCGACGTTATCCGCGCCGTGCGACCCAGGAGAGCTCTTCCTTTCAGGAAATCAGAGATCTTCATCTGACGCCCGCACGGTTTCGATCGGGCGGGCGTCTTTTTTCCGGTCCGTTCGATACCAGTTCGAACCTTTCGTTTAACGGCAATTGGCCGATTGCGGTCAGACTGCTTTGGGTTTTAGATCAGCGAAAGCTGACGTCACCAAATACTGAAGAGCCGAAGATCTGACGTGCTGGCGGCCTGACGGACCGGTCCTCCCATTGCGCCGTTTACACTGGATGCGTCATCCTTTGGCGACCAACCGGAATGGACGACGACCTGGACCGTCAGGGGAAGGCTTTCCTCTTCGCTGCCCCTAGCCCACGCGCAACAGGTTTGTTGCGGGAATTGCAAGGATATGAGCCAATTCGTCAAAACGGCGTTGCAAGTTTGTTCCCTTTATGTTCTACAATCGTGAAAGCGTAAATTTGGATAAGCGCTCGAATCGAATAGCAACGTCACCGACGTAGATCTCATCGGCCGCAGCTCCCATCTTTCAGTTTGTGCAAGGAGGCTATATGGACCAGCCATGCATAGGAGGACGATCAGAAACTGGCGACCGAGGGGCGAATGAATATTCTCTCCCCTGCCAAGGCGCTTGTTTTCCGTATCATCCACCGCGACAATCTCGACTGGATTCTTGAGCATGGCATTCACTGCCGGAACACGGATCATGTCGACCCGAATTTCGTCGAAATCGGCAATCCGGACCTTATCGCCAAACGCAGCCCGCGTGCCATTCCGGTCCCGCCGGGCGGCACGCTCAGCGACTATGTGCCCTTCTATTTCACGCCCCGCTCACCCATGGCGAAGAATATCAATTCGGGTTGGCGCGGTGTGCAACAGCGGGCAAATGAGGAGATACTGGTTCTTGTATCCAGTCTCCCCCATATTCAGAGCCTGGAGCTCGATTTCCTGTTTACAAACCAGCACGCTTATACCGAGACCGCACAATTCTACTCGGATACGGGGATGCTTGATGAGATCGATTGGGGCATATTGCGTGCAAGCGATTTCAAGCGCGACAATGACGATCTCGGCAAGCTCGAGCGTTATCAGGCCGAAGCGCTGGTTTACCAGCACATGCCGATCGCTGGACTACTCGGCATCGGCTGCTGCAGCGAGTATGAGGCGACGACACAACGAGCAAGTGTCGAGGCCGCGGGGGTGGATTTGACAGTGGTCGCAAGACCGGGATGGTATTTCTGATGATCAGCTACAAGCAGGGCAATCTTCTTGCGGCGGATGCCGAAGCGCTGGTGAACACCGTGAATACGGTGGGCGTCATGGGGAAGGGCATCGCCCTCATGTTCAAGGAAGCCTTTCCTTCCAATCTCAAAGCCTATCAGGCGGCGTGCAAGGCGGGCGAGGTGGCGGTCGGCCGCATGTTCGTGACGGAAAGGCGCGAGCTAATGGGGCCCAAGTGGATCGTCAATTTCCCAACCAAGCAGCATTGGCGCAATCCTTCGAAGCTCGAATGGGTTGATGAGGGTCTTGACGACCTGAAGCGCGTCATTACCGAGCGCTGCATCCGCTCGATCGCCCTTCCGCCGCTCGGCAGCGGCAATGGCGGCCTCGAATGGCCAACGGTACGCGCATTGATCGAACGGAAGCTCGGCGACCTGCCGGATGTCGACGTAATCGTGTATGAGCCCACTGCCACCTATCAGAATGTCGCGAAACGCGCGGGCGTCGAGAAACTGACGCCCGCGCGCGCAATGGTCGCCGACCTCGTGCGCCGCTATGCAGTGCTGGGCTTCGACTGCACACTGCTCGAAATTCAGAAGCTCGCCTATTTCGCCGAGCGCAGCCTTCTGCGCCTTGGCCTTCCGAACGAACTCGACCTTCGCTTCGAGGCAAATCGCTTCGGACCCTATGCGCCGCGCCTCGCTCATCTACTTGATGCGCTCGACGGAAGCTATTTGCGCAGCGACAAGCGAATTGCCGATGCCGGACCACTTGATACGATTTGGTTTGACGACAAGAAGCGCGACCGCGTTGCGACCTACCTTAATTCGGAGGGCAAGAATTACCTGCCGGCACTCGCGCTTACGGATGAACTAATCGACGGCTTCGAAACGCCGCTTGGCATGGAATTGCTGGCGACGGTCGACTGGCTCGTCGAGAGCGGCACCGAGCCGACCGTTGCCGCTATCCGGCTTGCACTCGAAAGCTGGCCGACCGGCGCCGATGCCGCGAAGCGCAAACTCGCGCTGCTCGACGAGCGCATGATTGAAATCGCGCTCACGCGCCTTGCCGAATGGTCGGGCCGGACTCCCGCGACCTCGAACTGAGGCGGATGCGTCAGCCTGCCCGTAATAGCCTCTAGCCCGCGCGGCGTCGCTGCTCGTCGGCGAAGCGCCGTGCCCAGCAGAGGCCGTTGACGAGCTCCATCTGCGCGATCGTATGGCAGGCGATTTCGAGCAGTCGCGGGCTTGCATAGATGACCGCCAGACAGCGTGCGCGGCTGATCGCGACGTTGAGCCGGTTGCGGCTATAGAGAAATTCGATGTTGCGCGGCAGGTCGTCGCCGCTCGAGGTCGCCATCGAAACAAGTACGACCGCTGCTTCCTGGCCCTGGAACTTGTCGACCGTGCCTACGCGCGCGCCGTCCGGAAGCAGGCGCTTCAGCAGCTCGACCTGCATATTATAGGGGCTGACGACGAGGATATCGTCGCGGCTGATCTCATGCTCGGCACCTTTCTTGTCGCGCCAGCGCTGCCCGAGGAGCGCCCTATAGGTCCGCTGGACGCGCTCGGCCTCGGCGGGCGAGCGCTGGGTGCAGCCGATCGTATCGACGGGCACGAAACGTAGCCCCGCGGCCGCGATCGCTTCGGGGTCGACAGCGGGGTCAGCGAGCAGCTGCTGGACCTTGGTCTCTGCGGTCGACCGCAGACGTCCCTCATAGACGGCAGCCGAGACGAACCCGCAAAGATCGGGATGCATCCGGCGCGTTTCCGAAAGGAAGATGCCGCGATCCGGCGGGACCGTCGCATGGCCCTTGAGCAGATGCTCGAGCGCCGACACGCCGCTCCCGCGCGGATGGCTGCCCTGGATCGGCTGCGAGAGCTGCATCTGGTCGCCGATCAAGATGATGTTGCGCGCCGCAACCCCCATCGCCACCGCATTGGCGAGGCCGACCTGTCCGGCCTCGTCGACGAAAAGATAGTCGAAGGCCTGGTCATGTTCTTCGCGCGCGAAGAGCCAAGCGGTCCCGGCGACGAGCCGATAGTCGGATGTCACTCCCTCGTTCTTGAGCGTTTCCTCGATCCAGCCGCCGGTTCCTAGCATCTGGTCCTCGCGGCTGCTCTTCTTGATCGCCGCGCAGGTGAATCCGCGCTCGGCCCCGAGCGTTTCGATCTCGCGAAGGAGCTGGTTGATCGCCTTGTGGCCGTGCGATGCGACGCCGACCCGCATGCCCCGCTCGAGAAGCGCAACGATTGCCCGCGACGCCGTATAGGTCTTGCCTGCACCGGGCGGTCCCTGGATCAACAAATAGCTCCCCTCGAGCGCGAGAAGCGCATCGACCGTCGCGGCGAGCGTATCGGCCCCGTCTGCCACGATGGCCTCGCCTTCGCCCCGTCCGGAAAGGCGCGGCAGTTCGCTGCGAAGGATCGACCCGACCGCCGAATAACGAGGCTCGTTCCCGTCGCGCACCGCCTCGGCATAGCGATAGATCGCGGCGCGAAGCTCCTTGTCGCCGACAGGTCCTGACGGGATGAGCGACGTGCCGTCTTCGATCGGATTGCGGCTCGGCCCGATCTTCAGCTCGATCGTCTGCGCATCCTCGTCGACGCCGAACACGTCGCCCGCCGGTTCGAGCGTCCCGGCGCGCTTGGGCTTGTCGCCGATCTTGAGCTTGAAGTCCTGTGGCGGAAACCGGAAACTATGGATCATCGACCGCTTCTCTGGGCGGGGCGGGACGTCGGGGTTCGCCTCCAGGCCGGCCAGACATTCGGCATCCTCGAGGAGCTGGATATAGGGCAGGTCTTGCCGCGAGAAGACCGCCCACCAGGCGGGCTTGCTTTCCCGGCGATGGAACTCGAGGAGGTCGACGAGAAGCTGCCGCCATGGCTCTCCGGCATGATCGCCCGCAAGCAGCGCGAGCGACATCGCGGCCACTCGTTGTTCGGCCTCCGCGCGGTCCGCGGCTCCCTTGGCGTCTTCCTCTTCCGCTTCCCACTCGGCCCAGGCCATGCCCGCGGGGCGCATCGCCGCCAGCCAGTCGCGGCATTGCAGCGTCGAACTGCAATCGATCCGGTTGTAGTCGGCGATATCTTCTAGAAGCTTCGGTTCCTTAAGACGGCGAAAGCGCTCGTAGATGACGATGCTGTCGCCTGCGGTCGTCACTTCGCCCTCGCGCGCCTCGGCAAGATAGAATTTTTCCATATTCTTGATCGAATAGCCGGGCTCTGACGTTCGCACCGCCTCGCGCACGACGCGGTAGAGATCGACGAGGCGGTGCTGGCGCAGGAAATCGTCGACTTCGGACTCGCGCGTCCCATGCAGCATCGCGAGGCGCTTGAGCGCCGATTCCTCATAGGCTGCATAATGATAGATGTGGGCGCCGGGATATTGCGCGAGCCGCGCCGTCATGAAATCGATCGCATTCTGGAAGGCAACTTTCTCTTCCTCGCGGCTATGCGCCCAGAAGGCGTGGAAATTTTCCGTGCCGTCATCGACGGTCACGATCCCGAAGAGATATTCGAGCCCGCCTTCGAAAAGCGGATCGCCCTCCATATCGAAGAACATGTCGCCGGGATCGGGACGCGGCAGGCGGGCCAGCCCCCGGCCTGCCTCGGCATCGAGACGCTCGACCTTGCGCTCACCGGTCGCGCGCTGATGCGCCTGGAGCCGCGCCTGTTCGCGCAGGCGCCAGAGGGTTTCGGGCTGGATGCCCTCGACCCGGGTGCCTTGGGGCATCGCCGCGAGCGCGAGGATATCGCCGATCCCGGCGCCCGTCAGCGCTTCGGCCTGCCCGCGGCCGAGCCCGGCGACAAGGCTGAGGTGATGCGCGGCATCCCACTCGGCACTGCAGGTCTCGGCCCAGTGGCAGAAGCTGCAATGGCCGCACGGCGCTCCCGCCGAGACCGCGGGCGGCGCGCCGGCGAATTCGAGAAAGCGCGCCCTGGCGAATTCGAAATAATGGATGATTGAATCGACGCGGACGCTCGCCATGCTGCCGTCGCCGAGGACGACATGCATGCGCTCGGGCAACAGGCCCTGCTCGCGTGCGAGGATATCGGAATAGATGCACATCTGGATGAGATGCTTGGGCTTTGCCGAGCGCGCGAGCTTGGTGTCGGCTACTTCGTAGGAATGGTCGCCGAGAATTCCGGACTTGCGGTCAACCTTGAGGAGGAAATCCGAATAGCCCTGCCAGGGCCCCTCGAGAAAAGCGCCCTGATAGATGACGTCGGCGCCGGATTGCAGCGCGGCGCGAGTCCGCTCCGCCTTTGCCTCGATGCCGTCTTCGCCATCGATCTCGACGACGGTCCGGCCTTCGGCCTTCAGCCGCTCAAGATAGGCGCTCTCATGCTCGATCCCCATGTCCTGGAGAAGCTTCGTATGCTCGTCGTCGGGCGCGAAGGCCACCGGCGTGTCGAGGCGGCCGAGATCGAGCACGGTCGCGTGCATGCATCCCATGAAATTGACGAGATCGCTCGCCGAAAAGAGCGTACCGCCCCCATATCTCTGCATTTCTCTCTCCCCCTCATCGCCGAGATGCTCGGGCGAACATTGTTTTTTTCCGATCTTAGCTGATCAGGTCCGGCCGAACCATAGCGTGACCTTGCGTCGGATCATCGCAAAGCACGAGCGCGGCCGTCCGGCGCGGGCAATCGACTCCGAAACGGCGGTATCCGCCTCTTTGGCGGGTTTCGTCGCCTGCGCCGCGAGCGATTGCTTGCGGTCGCGGTCCAGCGCCCGGCCCGCCGCGATCTGTTTGTCGCTCCATGCCCCCGCCCATCGAATCGTGCCTTTCTCGATGATATAGTGCGAGCGACAGGGCAGGCTCCAGTTCCCCACCGACGGCCAGACGGAGATCGTCTCGCCGTCATAGCGAAGCGACCAGTCGAGCGGCGTCAGCGGCAGCACGATCTCGCCGCCGCAGCCGCATGCGCAGCTATGGATCATCGAGCCATATTCCAGGGAGACATAGAGGATGCCCGGATCGATTCTGTCGGGCATCGTCTCGATGAAGCGCGGTTCGAGCTGCTTGATCCGCCTCACGCCGCTTCTCCGCGGCGATCCTCGTTCAGGAGATGATTGCCGTCGAGTGTGAAGAGCGAAAAATGCTCATCCTCGAGGTCAACATAGAAGCCGCGAAGCCGCTTCCACCGGATCACCGCGAAGGCGGCATTGGCCATGTTGAGATCGGCGACCTGGATGTTGCGGGCATAAAGATCATCGAGGCCCGCGCCTTCGAGCGGGATGCGGCCCTTCGTTCGCACCTGCTCACGCATCCCGGGGGTGCTCGTGGTGACGCGCAACTGTCCGACTAGCGCCCCGTCGATGAGGTGCAGGCCCATGCCGACATCGATGAAAGGCAGGTCGCGGCGCTCGAGCTCGTCGATGATCGCCGATTTCGCCTCGCCGGCATCGAGGCAGAGGAACACGAAGCTCGCACTGCCAAGCAGGTCTAGATTGCCCGGGCAGAGCCGGACCGCATGCGGTACGACATAGCGGTGCATCTGCGAATAGATTGCGGCGAGATAGTCAACCTTCTTTGGCCGCTCGCGCAGCGTCTCGAGCGCTGCTGCGCCCGGTGATCGGAAAGCATTATGCTGGAGAAAGTCATCGTCGTCGAAGAGATCGATGCGCTCGACCGGGGTCTTGGCGATCTGGTCGAGTACATAGGAGCCCGTCCCGCCGACACCGATGATCGCGACCCGCTCGCCGACAAGCTTCTGCGTTACCTCACCGATGCCGGCGCGCGACGTCGCCGTATCGAGATAGACGAAGGGCGAGAGGTCATCGTCGTTCGCGACGACGCGGCGCGTCCGCGCGGTCGACTCGGGATCGATCGCCGCCGCTTCATTGGCGAGGATCGCCGCGTAAGTGGTCATTTTCTCATGATAGTCGGCATAATAGCCGACCGCAGGCTTGCTCGAGAAGCTATGGTCGATCACTAGCCCGTCGCCGAGCGGCTGTCTTGCGCTACCGTTGATGATCCGGCCGAGCGGCCGTCCCCCGGCATCGCAGGGCGTTTCGCCCGCAAACATCGCGACATGCGTTTTCGGGCGCTGGGTACGATCGCCGGCTAGGGTGAGCTCCGAGACGAGCTTGCCGCGCGCGACTAGTCCTGCCGCCGTCACATAGGGAATATTGCGCAAGACGAGGTGGCCTGCCTCGACGGCCACCTCATAGCCTTCCTCCTGCAAGCGCAGGAGGTCGGGGTTACGATTTATCAGTTGCTGTGACATGGAACGTCATCCCTTCGATCACATGGACGCTCTGGCCCGGCAGGAGCGAGCCTTCGGGGTGGGGTTTCGGGCCCTTGCGATAGCTCACCGTGAAACACACATTGGGACCGCTCGGCGCGGCGGCGAAGGCCAGTACGAGCAATTCCTCGAAGCTGATCGTGCCAGGCTTCACTTCATGCCTGCGCGCATTGACGATGATCGTGATCGTCTTCGGCGCGGCCTTGCGCGAGCGGATATGCTCGACGCCCTTGCCGGAAAGACGGATCGTGCTTCCGCGCTCGATAAGGCGATCGGCATCCGAATCGAGGTAGAGGTCGTGATCGTCCGGGATGCCGGCGATGTCGCGAACCTCGGCTTCGCCGATCGCATCGGCCCCCCATTCCCAGCCACGCTCGTCGACCGTAAACATATTGGCATGGTCAGACTCGAAGGTCCGGAAGAGAAGGCGCGTACCCTTCTCGAGCTGGACGGGTTCCTCAAGCCCGACAGACTGGGCAATGCTGCCGTCAATTCGGATGAGCACGAAAGCGCTCGCGGGATTGCGCCCCGCCGAGACCCGTACCGCGCGCCCGTCGATGAGGGCGTCGGTGGCACGGATGACCGCGCCATCGACCTGATATTCAAGATAGTCGGACATCAAGCTTCTCCAGTTTGCCCCCGAAAGCAACATGCCCGGGACTCTTGCGAGCGAGTCTCGAATGGACTAGAACGTCAGTCGAGTCTCGCTGTGGACTGTCTATATCGAGACTAAATCCGCTTGCAAGTCCAAATCTGGAGAAGGGGAGAAATTATGACTGCGCTATCCGTCGCCTGGGAGGGCGGGGGACGATCAGCGATTCCCGTAGCGCTGGACGTTTTCACCCCGCTCGCCGAAGCTTGGGGCCTTTCGACCGACGAACAAATGCGTTTGCTGGGATCGCCGCCGCGTTCGACTTTCTTCAAATGGAAGAAGGACGGGGGCACGCTTCCGCGCGACACGATCGAGCGAATTTCAAACCTGCTTGCGATCTGGAAGTCGCTGGAGATACTATTCACCGACCCAGCAAGATCGGAAGGATGGCTGAAGAAGCCGAATGGTTATTTTGGCGGAGCTTCAGCTCTCGACGTTATGCTGGAAGAAGGCAATTTCTTCGACATTGTTCGCGTGAGGCAATATCTTGATGCACAGCGGGGCGGCTGAATTTCCGATCGTCGAGCTAGATGGCGAGAAGTTCCACAATATCATTCCGTCGCGCTTTCCGACGGTCAATCTCTACGAGCGGATCGCCGGAGGGCGCGACGAGTTGTTCGCTCGGATTGATGATCTTACGAATCCTCGAGTCCGAGAGAGGGACCGGCTAACGCGCGGCCTCGCCCCTGTCGACCAGGACAGGCCCCGATTCAAAAACTGGAACCACGCACCGTTCGTCTATCCCAATCCCGAGGGGAGTCGTTTTTTCGGTACTGATCGGAATGTGCTTGAGTTGGCGGGCTGCCTGCAAACGGCTCTCGCAATATCCGTCGCTAAGCGTGAGCTTTTCCTGTCGCGCACTGCCGAGCTGCCCACCTACGTTGAGATGCGGCAGTTCGTTCGCCCCGTGCGCGGCAACTTTCTCGACGCGCGCAATTGGAGCGGTACGAGCGACCGGTCGCGCTGCCTCGTTTTGGGTAAGGAAATTACGGACACGATGCCCGAGTGCGACGGCATCCTGTTCAGCCCCGAGGAGCGTCCATCAGCCACAAGTATCGTGGTCTTCAAGCCCGAATGTCTCGGAAAGGTCGATCAAGCCGAGCACTTCAAATATATCTGGAACGGCCAACGAATCGCCACGCTCTACGCTTTCGGAACAGGCAAGAAATATGATCCCGCTGAATTGCGGGAAGAGGAACAGATCCTGGCGGCTTGATCTTGGTGCTATATCGAGGCGCAGATCACCTAAACTGCGCCTCGATATGGCGCGAGCAACATCTTCAGATCGATGAAATCCTTCAGAGCGAGCTGATACTGAACGTCGGCTGCAAATGCGGCAGCGTCCTTGCTGAAATAGGAGGTTGTCAGTGTCATCGCCGCGGTGACGCGCTCATGTTGCGCCACGCCGTAAAGTGCTCGCACGACGCCAACGTCGACGGGTCTGTGGGGGGCATAGCGCTTGCACTCGACAATATAGAGGAACGATCCAAATCCATCGGCCTTCGCCAGATAGAGGTCCTTCCCTCCGTCACGCGTTTGGGGCGTCATCGTCACGGTGTAGCCCTGTCGCTGAAACAGCTCCGCTGACAGTTCCTCGAACTCCCTCGCGGTCAGGTCATGCACAAGGTTCGGATTCTTCCCCACTGCCCAGAGGAGCTTGTCGCTGACGAAGCGGACGTCGGAGATAATCCGCTTTTCTTCGGTGCTGCCGTGCGTGAGCGGCCGCCCATCAGAATCGACGAGACCAGGAACGGCGAGAGGGCTTAAGAGATCGGCAAGGGCCTCAAGACCGCCCACCCCGCCGGCATTCCATCTTTCGGCAAGCATGCAGGCGAGACGGGGAATTCCTTGCGACGCGGCCCACAGCTTGGCGAGTGGGGCCGCTGGAATGGCTTGCCCCGTCCGGCTTTCAAGAAGCTGGCCCAATTGTTCAAGGCTCAGAGGGGGAACATGGACCGGAATGCCAATCCCCATCGGCTCTCTTCCCGCAACGATAGCCGTAAAGCTGAGGATCAGCGTGCAATAGGCACCCCCGTCGGGGGGTGATCGGCGTGTAAAAAGGACCCCTTCATCCCGAGGATTTAGGCGGCTGACTGGTTTGATCAGTTGGCGAGAACGGGATGTTGGTAGTGGAGACAGTGGTTCGGATTCGGCGTGAGCATGCGTCTGGGAAGGCGATCAAGGCGATCGCCCGTGATCTTCGGTTATCGCGCAAGGTGGTCCGGAAGGCGATCCGGTCGCCGGAGGCGGCGTTCAACTACCAGCGCACAGTCCAGCCTTTACCGCGGATTGGCCCCTATCAGGAACGGCTCGATGCGCTTCTCGAGGAGAACGAGGCGCGAGTTCGCCGCGACCGGCTGCGGATGACGCGTATCCATGATCTGCTTGCGCGCGAAGGGTTCGAAGGTTCTTATGATGCGGTGCGCCGCTATGCGGCGCGCTGGCGTGTGACGCGCCGGAAGGATGCGGGCGAAGGTGCTCCGGCCTTCATCCCTATGACCTTCCATCCTGGCGAGGCTTATCAGTTCGACTGGAGCCACGAGGATGTAGAGATCGCCGGCAAGCCGATGCGGGTAAAGGTTGCGCACGCTCGTCTCTGCGCATCGCGCACGCCTTACGTCCGGGCCTATCCGCGTGAGAGCCAGGAGATGCTGTTCGATGCTCATGCTCGGGCGTTCGCTTTCTTTGGCGGCGTGCCCCGGCGCGGTATCTACGATAATATGAAGACGGCGGTGACGAGCGTGTTCGCCGGTAAGGAGCGCGTGTTCAACCGCCGCTTCCTGATCATGACCGATCATTACATGGTCGAGCCGACGGCCTGTTCACCAGCAGCGGGATGGGAGAAGGGCCAGGTTGAGCAGCAAGTCCAGACGATCCGGGGCCGCTTCTTCCAGCCGCGGCTTCGGTTCGCCAGCCTAGCCGAGCTCAACGGGTGGCTGGAGGCGGAGTGCCGACGCTGGGCCGAGCATCACGCCCATCCCGAGCGCAGCGACATCACCGTCGCCGAGGCGCTGGAGATGGAACGACCGGCCCTGCAGCCGATCCTGGCACCGTTCGACGGCTTCCATGAGAGCGAGCACGCCGTCACCGGAACCTGCCTCATCAGCTTTGATCGGAACCGCTACTCGGTCATGTCGACGGCCGCGCGCCGGACCGTGCAGGTGCGTGCCTATGCCGATCGCATCGTCATCCGTTGCGGCGAAGAGATCGTCGGGGAGCATGAGCGCCACTTCGGTCGGAACCGCACCATTTACGATCCTTGGCATTATCTCCCGGTCCTCGCGCACAAGCCCGGCGCGCTCCGTAATGGCGCGCCGTTCCAAGACTGGGATCTGCCGCCCGCGCTGCATCGATTACGGCGAAGGTTGGGCGTCGGGGACGAGGCAGATCGCAGGTTCGTGCGGGTCCTCTCGGCGGTGCTCACCGATGGTCTGGAGTTGGTCGAAGCTGCCACGCGCGAAGCGCTGGCGACCGGAACGGCCAGCGACGAGCTGATCCTCAACATCCTCTCGCGGCACAGCGAGCCGGCGACGCCCCATAGCATCGTCACCTCGGAAGACCGGATGCTGCGCCATCCTCCGGTTGCCGACTGCGCTCGCTATGATCTGCTGCGAGGCTATGATGCAGCGGCATGATATGATCGATACGATGCGTGGCCTTGGCCTCAAGGGTATGGCTGCGGCGTTCGACGAGGCCGTCACCACCGGCCTCCAACGCAAGCGCACCATTATGGAGATACTGACCGACCTGCTCCGCGCGGAAGCGACCCACCGGGATGCAGCCTCGATCCGTTATCGCATGACGGCGGCCAGGCTACCCGTGGTGAAGGATCTGGAGCGGTTCAGCTTCGACGGCAATCCGATCAATGAGGAGATGATCAGGTCCCTTCATGATGGCTCCTTCCTGCCATCCCGGCGCAATATCGTGCTTGTCGGCGGCACGGGGACGGGGAAGACCCACCTTGCCATCGCGATCACAGCCAATGTCGTGCGAAGAGGCGCTCGCGCCCGCTACTTCAACACCGTCGATCTGGTGACACGCCTTGAAGAGGAGACCCGGATCGGCAAGGGCGGGACCCTGGCGGCGCAGCTGTTGCGGCTCGACCTGATCGTGCTCGACGAGCTTGGATATCTGCCGTTCGCACGCTCGGGAGGGCA